>Ga0265297_10001412_pt1 | contig 56615 bp, 43 predicted proteins | sample Munlanlwell13791_FD_192502 | JGI IMG/M metagenome (GOLD analysis project Ga0265297, IMG submission 192502) | Leachate microbial communities from a municipal landfill in Southern Ontario, Canada - Leachate well 137-91 | ecosystem: Engineered > Solid waste > Landfill > Unclassified | place...
AAGACAACAATCGCTACTAATAGTCCAATCTTAATAAAATTAAAAATTGTTTTCCAATAGAAATAATTTTTTAAAAATTTAACCGATTTTAATATTTCTTGATTAAGCTTAAAGTTTGACTCTAAAATATCTAAAGTTTTTTCCTGGGCCGTCTTTTCTGATATTACATTAATTTCATCTTTTTGTTCTGATTGTTTATTGTTTTCCATATTTTTAAAAAATATTATTAAGAACGCACCTTACAAAGTTTAACAAATTTTGATCCAATTTCAGCAAATTCCTTCATTTCTTTGTCAGAATAGGCCTTCTTATTTATATATTCTGAGTTAATCAAGTTGGTGTCTGATTTAAATTTTTGCAGAAACCATTGATCAGCCCCTCTAATGATTTTCCCCATTTTTGCAAAATCACTTTTATATAAAAGACCGGGAACAACCGTCGTTCTAAATTCATGAGGCAGCCCACTTTCAATTATTATTTTAACACTTTTTTGAAGATTATCACAGCTTACTTTAGTACCAATTATCTTCTCATATTTTTCAAACGGTGCTTTCAAATCCATGGCGATATAATCAATGAGTTTTTCTTTAATCAACTGAGTTAATATGCTCGGATTTGTCCCATTAGTATCAAGCTTAATATCATAACCAATCTTTTTAATTTTGCTAATAAAAAAAGGCAGGTCTGCGTGAAGGGTCGGTTCACCACCTGTTATAACTACACCGTCTAGACGGCCAAATCTTTCTTTTAAAAAAAGAAAAAGGTCTTCAGTGGAAAGAGGAGAAAGACCTTTTTCTTTTTTATTTTTTTCGTCCTCTCCCTTACGGGGCAGAACAAGCATAGGGTTATAGCAAAAGTGGCATCGGAAATTACAACCTTGAGTGAAGATAATGGCGGCTAAATGATCGGGATAGTCTAGAAGAGTTAACTTTTCTAATCCACCAATAATCATAAGCGGAATTATTCGGTACAAACTTTAAAAGTTTTTCGATCTTTATATTCAGATGCCTTACCGGGGTTATAACTCTTAACAGGCGTTAACCAACCGACAACGCGACTATAAACGATACATTCTTGTCTTTGAGTTTGTATGGGGCTCATATATTTCTATGTTAATTATATTATAAATTAAAAACAAATATTTTACAAATTAAGTTTAAAAATTCTGTTCAGCCGCCCTAATATCCTCAACTGTTTCCTTGTAACCGATTTCCTCATCACATTTTGGACAGAATTTATGTTCTCCTGATAAATATCCATGCTTAGGACAAATTGAGAAAGTAGGTGTTATAGTAAAATAAGGCAAACGATAATTTTCCACTATTTTCTTGACTAATTTTTTAGCCGAATCCCCATCTGGCAAACGTTCTCCCAGATAACCGTGCAAAACTGTACCGCCAGTGTATTTAATTTGTAAATCGTCTTGTAAATCAAGGGCAGAAAAAATATCATCGGTATAATTTACATGAAGATGGGTAGAGTTTGTATAATAAGGATCGGCTTTTAATTTAGCGACCGCATCTGTATTTGAACAAATAATTCCTGGATAAAGTTGTTGATCTTTTTTGGCAAAACGATAAGTGCAACCTTCGCCAGGAGTTGCTTCAAGATTATAAAGATTATTAGTTTCATTCTGAAAATCCATTAATTTCTCTCTCATAAAGTCTAAAATTTCCGAAGCGAAACTATGTCCCTCTTTTGTTGAAATATCTTTACCCATTAAGTTTAAAGCCGCTTCATTCATTCCATTAATACCAATCGTCGAGAAATGGTTTCTCCAATAGGACCCAAATCTTTCTTTGATTCCTTCTAAATAGAACATTGAATAGGGGTAAAGGCCGTCATCGGTAAATTTTTCAATAATTTTTCTTTTAATCTCTAAACTTTCTTTTGCTAATTGCATTAATTTAAAAAGTCTTTCTTTAAATTCTTCTTTGCTCTTAGATAAATATCCTAATCTAGCTAAATTAACAGTAACCACCCCCAGGGAACCAGTTAAAGGATTAGCGCCAAATAATCCGCCACCTCGCTTTCTTAATTCGCGGTTATCAAGTCTTAAACGACAACACATAGAGCGAGCGTCATCGCGATTCATGTCGGAATTCACAAAATTAGAAAAATAAGGAATTCCATATTTGGCCGTCATTTCCCAGGCCGGTTTTAGGCACTCCCTGTCCCAGTCAAAATCTTTATCAACATTATAAGTCGGAATTGGAAAGCCGAAAACTCGACCAGTTGAATCTCCTGCTAGCATAACTTCGGCAAAAGCAGAATTAAACATATCCATCTCTGCTTGAAAATCTTTATATTTTTCTGGCTTTATTTCTCCGCCAATAACAACACTTTCTTCGCCAATTAATGGCGATGGTGTCACGTCCAAAGTAACATTAGTAAACGGGGTTTGGAATCCCACTCTAGTTGGAACATTGATATTAAACATGAATTCCTGTAATCCTTGCTTAACTTCTTTATAAGACAAATTATCATAACGAATAAACGGTGCTAGATATGTATCAAAATTCGCAAAAGCTTGAGCACCAGCCGCTTCTCCTTGCATTGTATAAAAAAAGTTTACAATTTGACCAAGAGCACTTCTAAAATGTTTTGGAGGATTGCTTTGAACCTTTTCACTAACTCCTTTAAATCCTTTAACTAGCAAATCTTTTAAATCCCAGCCACAACAATAAGGGGCTAATAAGCCTAGGTCATGCAAATGAAAATCACCATTAACATGAGCATATCTAATATTTTCGGGATACATCTTATTTAACCAGTAACGAGCAGAAATAGCAGAGGCAATATAATTATTAAGTCCTTGGACAGAAAAACTCATATTGCTATTTTCTTTTAAGCGCCAATCAGAACGACCAAGGTAGTCTTCCATTAGTTTTTCGTCGGCTGTAGCGTTAGAAATATCACGTAATTGACGGTGTTGATCTCGATAAAGAATATAAGCTTTAGCAACCTTAATTAATTTATTTTCGATTAAAACTTCTTCAACAATATCCTGAACCTCCTCAACGGCCGGTATGCTATTTTTATGAAATTTACTATTTATTTTCATAACCACTTGATCAGTGGTTTTTTTAGCCAAATGATGATCGTCCACTCCAGCCGCTAAAGCAGCCTTATAAATAGCCTTTACGATTTTAGCTTGGTCAAAATCACAGATTTCTCCAGACCTTTTGATAATTTTACTGATTGTTTCCGACATAGAAATTCAAGAAGAAATTAATTAATTATTTTTTATCTTTAATAAGCTTATTAAGCTCTTTTCTGAATTCGTGCGCGTCTTTGAATGATTCATAGACCGAGGCGTAACGAATATAGGCAACCGGGTCAATCTTTTTTAAATTTTTCATAACCACCTGACCAATTTGCTTGGAAGTTATTTCCGTTTTTTTCAAGCGTTGAAGATCTCGTTCTATTGAATGAATTAATTTTTTAAAATTGTCTTCAGTGATTGGTCTTTTTTCGCAAGATTTTTTCAAGCCACCAACTAATTTTTCCCGGCTATAAGACTCTCGCCGACCATCTCTCTTTAAAATTATTAAATCCAATAATTCTATTTCTTCATACGTAGAAAATCTAAAAGAACATTTTAAACATTCCCTACGTCTTCTTATAGAGAGGCCGTCAGGAGCGACTCTTGAATCAACAACCTTTGTATCAAGATAATAACATATTGGGCATTTCATAAAACCCTATATTTTGTGGCCCTTTAAAACATTAGCCACTAAATGTTGTATCTATAAGCTATTTTAGCAAAATAAAATACATGGGTCAAATTAGCTAATTTTAGAATAAATTTAAAACTTTTCTAAAGTTATACACAGAAAAAAATAAAAGTTGCTTTAACTATTTAATTTTAATAATTAAAATTAAAAAAAGATCATACTAATTATGACCTTTTTTTAAAAAAATTAAATTTAATAATTAGCCCATTTTCTTACGAATAAAAGCTGGAATACTTAAATCATCATCTTCGTTATTAATTAGTTTTTCAGCTTTTCTTTCTAGCACTGGCTTAGCTGGCAAACTTTTAAACACTGAAAATTTACTTTTGTTCTTATCGTGTTGTGTTTCTGACGACACGGCTTCTTTCTCAATCTCATTCTCTACAATAAAGGTGTTGGGAGTATACGATTTAGTAGTTTCATTTTGAATATTTTTAGCTCTTCCGTCAAATCCGGTCGCGACAACGGTAATTTTAATTGAGTCTTTCATTTTTTCATCAATAACAGCCCCAAAAATAATCTTAGCATCTTCATCGGCCGCTGAAGTAATTACTTTAGCAGCTTCACTGACCTCGGTCATGCTTAACTCTGGACCACCGGTAATTGTGAACACAATGCCTCTAGCGCCATCTATAGACATATCTAAGAGAGTTGAGTTAATAGCATCCTTAGCCGCTTCTACGGCCTTGTTTTCACCGCTAGCTTGTCCTATGCCCATCAAAGCGGAGCCCGCATTAGACATAATCGCTTTAACGTCGGCAAAATCGGCATTAATAATACCAGGGACAGTGATTATCTCGGCAATTCCTTGGACACCTTGACGCAAAACATCATCAGCAATTTGAAAAGCTTCCAGTAAAGACGTCTTTTTATCTATAACCTGCAATAACTTATCATTAGAGATGGTAATAATCGTATCTACTTTGTCAGCTAGTTCGGCATAACCACGATCAGCAATGTTCTTTCTTTGCCCTCCTTCAAAAATAAATGGTTTTGTCACAACAGCTACCGTTAAGGCTCCCTGCTCTTTGGCAATTTGCGCTACAATCGGAGAAGCGCCGGTTCCTGTTCCTCCGCCGAGACCACAAGTAACAAAAACCATATCGCACCCTTTTAGAGATTCTTTAATTTCATTCTGTGATTCTTCGGCCGCTGCCTTCCCTAATTCAGGGTTCATTCCGGCCCCCAGGCCTCTCGTCACGGTTTTTCCGATATGAATCTTTTCACTTGCTTTATTATAATGAAGCGCTTGAATATCAGTATTAATAGCAACAAAACCTACTCCCTTAATCCCATTATCAACCATGCGATTAATGGCGGAATTGCCACCCCCACCAACACCAACAACTTTAATTTTTGCGAAAGTTTCAATTTCTGGTTTTACTTCGGCCATATATTTTTCTATTAATTCTTAATTATTTAGGCATTATTTTACTAAATAAACCCTTAGTTTTTTCTAATAAGCCCCCTAGATTCTTTTTAAATTTACCATTATTATCATTTTCCAATTCACTGTGGCTTCCCCATATCACTAAGCCGAGTGCTGTTAAAAATTCTGGATTTCTTACTTTATCAATAACAACATTAATATTTTTAGCTAGACCAATAGCGGCCGGCAGTCTTAACTTCTTCTTTGCAGATTCAACTAATGCTTCAAGGTCAGCTCCTCCTCCAACAAATATAACTCCAGCGGGCAACATCCCAGAGCGATCAATTTTCTTAAATTCTGTATCAATTTTATCAAATATCTCTTCAACTCGCGCACTAATAATTTCAGAAACATATTTCCGCGAAACGGAACTTATGTCATCATTTATTTCTTCTTCTTTTACTAGATTAGTAATATCTATTTCATCTTGAAGAGATGAGTCAGAGGCAATTGCTCGCCCATACTCGCATTTAATTCTTTCCGCTAAATTTATTGGGCATCTCAATCCAATAGCAACATCCGCCGTTATATGTTCCGCGCCAATAGGTAAAATGGCTGTGTGAATAAGATTTCTCTCTTCATACACCGCTAAAGACGTTGTTGAAGATCCTAGGTTTATTAAAGCGACTCCTAATTCTTTTTGCTTAGAGCTTAAAACCGCTTCGGCTGCAGCCAAGGGAGCTAAAACTAAATCTTCAATTTCTAAACCGGTTCGATAAATTGCCTTGGTTAAATTTTTAATTTGAGTACTTAACCCTTGGACAATTAATGTTTCAACTTCCAAACGAATACCATTCATGCCGATTGGATCCTTTACATCAGATTGATTATCAACCCCGAACTTAATTGGTATAACATGGAGAATTTCATAATTAACCGGCACTGCTAAAGCACGTGCCGCTTCAATTGCACGATTAACATCAGTATCACTAATTTCACCATCACTGCGTGAAACAGCGACCACCCCTTTAGACCGCTCACATTTAATATGCGGGTCATTAATACTAACCCAAACTCGAGAAATTGGCACACCGACTAAGCGTTCCGCTTTTTCTAAGCAGGCCGAAATAGAAGATGTTGTTTCTTCAATGCTATTGACGATTCCTCGGCTAACGCCAGCTGTAGGAACCGTTACCGCTCCAATAATTTGAAGTTCTTCGCCAGTCGGACCAGGAATTTTTTGCCCGATTACTAACCGAATTGAAGTCGAACCAATATCTAAACCGGCAATAATATTATCCTTCATATAATCTTTAAAAAATTAGTTCAATATCCGTAAACCCCAGTCATTGTTTGACAAAAGATTTATGAGTAGTACGAACCATAATACTACTATATTTAATTAAAATAAAAAACTTGAAGCATCATTTAAATCAACACTTACATTATACAAAATTTATTAGATTTTAACAATTCTAAAATAGACCTAAATACCACTCAATTATCTGTTGGCCCCAAATTAGAGTAATAATAGCACCAATTATCAAAAACGGACCTAAAGGAACTTTGGATTTCCAGCCCTTTTTCTTATTAATTAACAAAAATAAGCTAATTATTGAGCCAACTACATAAGCAGAAAACAGGGTTAGAAAAAATAAGCTAAAGTCCGGGAAAATTAATCCGAGAAGAACTCCCAACCAAATATCTCCCGAACCAATCCCCTTTCCTTTGGTAAAATAATATTGAAGACCAAAAAATAAAAAACCGATAGCAGCAAATAAAAACAATTTCCACCAAAGAATACCCAATAAAAGGTTAAGAATAAAAATAAAACCAAGCATCGGCCAAACTATCAGCATCGGAATCATTTGCCAACGTAAATCATAAACAAAAATAACAATCAATGAGGAAATTAATAGCCAATCGCGAACTAAGACTAAAGATAAATGGGGGGAAAAGGCATCCTTCCAAAAAAATACTGCAAACAGTATGGCACAAATTATCTCTACTAAAGGATACTGCCAAGAAATAGCTTGTTTGCAGCGACGACATCTTCCGCCTAAAATAAAAAAGCTCAAAACTGGAATATTATCATACCAACTAATCTGCTTCCGACATTTTGGACAATATGACCTTCCGCTCAAAGTCTCATCTTTATATAAACGCCAAATAAAACAATTTAAAAAACTACCAATAATTAATCCGAACAAAGCGGCAATAATAATATAATTAATCATACTTTTGATTTCTTTTTATTTTAAATATATAATAATCCACCGCTCCTCGATAAAAACCAGACATTAAACTTAACTTTAAACCAAGCAGCCCTAGCTTATAGGCGCCTTTGATATAATTATTGCAAAATGTCCAAATTAAGTCGAGCGGTAAAAATAATAAAGGAAAAGTGCGCCGACATTTTATTAAAAAAGAAAAATCTTTTTTAATATAATTAAACTTATTTATTTCTATAAATTTTTTAAAGTAGTACTTAGCTTGTAACTTAGCCCAGGGCAACTGTTTATTTCGAAATGAAGAGAGGGAATAATTATTATATTCTGGCTGATGATGAAGTTTTAGATTCATTCTTTTAATTTTTCCATTTATTTGAACAACAAATTGAAGAATACCTAAAAAAGATATTTTATCTTTACGAAATAAAACTCTTTTATATGGCCAATGCGCGTTAGCCCCTTTTCCCCCATCCCACAAAGGCCAAAAAAATTCATAAGCCGCTATGTTGGGGCGAGCAACGAGTGCGGCCAAGCTACCTTTTAACTCTGGTGATAGAAATTCATCAGCATCAATTTGCAAAATCCAGTTATACGATGCTTGCTTAAAGCTAAAAGGTCGATGTTCCTCGGCTCCGCCAACAAAGGGTTGAATAAAAATTTTTGCTCCATATTTTTGCGCAATATTTAAGGTCTGGTCACTACACGGCCCATCATGAACTAAAATAATTTCATCAACGGCGCCGCTTAAACTATTTAAACAACGAACAAGTAGTTTTTCTTCATTGCGAACGATTAAACAAGCCGAAATCTTATTCATATATTCCCGTATTTATCTTACTTTTAATCTTAATTAGCTCCATATTATTAGGAGTCAACTCCAAGGCTTTATTAATATAAACTTGAGCTTGCTTCATATCGTTTAACTCGCGATAAAGCTCGGCCAGGGCAAGAGACCAAGCATAATCTTTTGGATTACGAATTTCCCCCTGCTTATTATAACGGATAGCTGCCTGTAAATCATCTCGCAAATAATAAGTATCGGCGATTTTTTTAAATAAGGTATAATCAGAAACATCATTGAGATAAGCTTTTAAATAATAGTGTTCTGCTAACTCATAATTTTCCTCTTGAAAAAATATATCGCCCAAACTCTTATAAATATAATACTTGTAAGCCATTACCCCGGCCCGATGATCCTGATTAATCAGCTTCACAATAAACGGGTCGTTAAGATCGGGTAAATTTTTATCAACATTTAGATACGCTTCCTTCGCTGCCTGAAAATTATTTATTTTAAGAAAAAAGTTCGCCTTTTCTAAATATAATAAAGGCCAAACATTATTTATTTCTTCAATCGCATTAAAATATTTTTCCGCCGTACTATACTCACCGAGACAAACGGCAATTTTTGCTTTTAGCAACAAACCTTTATACGACCAACTGGGGGCAAAATCATAAATTTTCATTAATTCATCCTTAATTATTTTTTTAGTTGATAAATCAGAAGTACTGTCATAAATAACACTTAAATTAGTTCCAAAAATGTCATTATAATAGCTTTGTTGGGAAATATTTATTTCTAAATTTCGAATATCTTGGCTTAAAACAATAGCCGCCCCATACTCCTTATTCCTTATCGCTAAGAATGCTTTATTAAAATAATAATCTGCTTTTAAAATTTTTAAATTAACAATAATTTGCCAAAAACAAAAAATTAATAAAATGATAATCAACGAGCTTTTTAAAAAAATATTTTTTTTAAAGCTGGATGTAATAACAATATTATAATCCAGGCCTTGCTCCTTGGAATAATTAATTAGAGCCAAAAGTGCAAGAAATAACCAAAAATATAATTCCGTACTAACCACAGAAAACCCTGCTAAAAGAGAAAGTGAATAAGCAAAAGCACCAAATGCCAAGGCCTGCGTTAAAGGCTTGTTTTTATTCTTGATAATATTTTCTCGAGCTAAATTAAAAAATAAATAATATAATAGCAAAAAACTAAGCAACCCTAATAAGCCAGAAGATAATAATATATCTAAAATTAGGTTATGCGCTCGATCTGTGTTTGCACTAACATCACCATTAACCGCCCAATCTTTTTGATAATATTTAATAAACACCTCATCTTCTATTTCCAGCCCATAACCAAACAACGGTTTTTTAATAATAGAATCGGCGGCGGCGGAAAAAAAGGAAATCCGTGTTGCGAAACTCCCGGAATGATAATCAAGACTACTCGAGAGCCGCCCGGGCATGAAAGACTCAAGGCTAAACACTAAAGAAAGGAGAATGGCTAATGAGATGGCAAAAATAATAATTTTGTTTTTTATTTTTATTTCCAACGTCCATATAAGATACAATGAATATACCACAACCGCAATAAATAAAGATAAAATCGCTGCTCGACTGGCCGTTAAAATTAAACCTACTAATTCTAACCCCAGAACCAGTAAATAAAAAAACTTTTGTAAAAAAGCTTTAGTATTTTGAAATAAATAAACAGCTATGGGAATAACAAGCAGTAAGAAGGAGGCTAAAAAATTTGGCTGACCAAAACTGGAGACTATCCGTCCATTTAATAAAGGCGATTCCGGCCAGGGAAAAAAATCAATTCCAATAATTTGTAAAACTCCGTATAGAGCAACAAATGTTCCCGTAAAAAAAATGGTATAAATAATCCGATTAATTTTTTTCTGTCTAAGATCTTTATTAAAACTAGAGATATTGGAATCAGTTATTAGAAAACTTAGTATTAATAAACCAAAAAATAAAAAATAATATAAATAGCTTAAAAATCCTTGTTGCCTATCATAAGACCCGAAGAAGCTTGTTAAAAAATCGGCTGAAAAAAGGAGGGACAGCCCAAGACCAAATAAAAATATAGCGGGAAATAAAAAATATTTTTTAAAAACCAAGACAAACGTCTTTTTACTAAAAACCGTGTTTAAAATTAAATCCCATTTGATTATAATCTTACAACCGACCAAGAACAGGAGGGCTAAAACCAATATTTTAAATAAGACCATCTTATTTAATTCAAACATATTAAAAGTTTGAAAGAAAAAAGCGAACCAAATAGGAATAAGAAAAATAATCGACAAATAAACAATCTCGATTAACAAGTCAAAAATATTTATTTTTGGCAAAATATTCCTATTTAATAAAAGCTTCATAATATATATTATACCAAATTAAAACGGGGCTTGAAACCAAGCCCCGTTTTATGTTTATAGAAATTTTAATTATTTCTTTCTCATGAGATTGTTCCAAATCACTAAAACCGGGCTAGCAACAAAAATGGAACTATATGTACCAACAAAAATACCGATAGCTAAGGCGAGGGCAAAATCTTTGATTGTCGAACCACCAAAAAATAGTATAGCCAAAAGAGCTAAAATAGCCGACATTGAAGTATTAATAGAACGAGATAAAGTCTGATTTACACCTTTATTGACAGTATTTTCAAAATTTTCATTACTTTTGGGAAGATTCTCTCTAACTCGATCAAAGACAACAATTGTGTCGCTAACACTATAGCCTAATACTGTTAAAATGGCGGCGATAAAAGGTGTATTAACTTCTATCCCATAAAAATGACCTAAAACGGAAAATACGCCCAAAGTAATTAGAACATCATGAACTAAAGCAATAATAGCAGCTACTCCATATTTCCAAGAAGCAATCGGCTTGGAAACTTTTTTAAAAGCGAGGGAAATATAAAGAATAATCATTATTAAAACAATTAAGGAAGAGTTGAATGATTTGCTTTTTAACTCTTTGCCTATAGACGGACCCACTGAATCAAATCGTAGCTCTTTAAAGCTAGCGCCTGATTGGTTGCTTGCAAGTACTCCTAGTTTACTTAAAACAAGTTGATGCGTCTCTTCTGTATTATCCTTAAAACGAATAATAACTGAATTGTCCGCAGTGGGCTGAATGGTTAGACTGTTTAAATTAGCATCTTGCAAAACCCCTTGAATTTCAGTAATTGAGGGTTGATAGTTAGCAAATTCGACCTCCAATAAACTGCCTCCTTTAAAATCTATTCCAAAGTTAAGGCCCCAAACAAACAGAGCGACAATAGAAGCGGCAACAAACAAAGTAGAAATACTTAAAAAAATCTTTCTATTTTGAACAATCCGATAAATCATATTTTTATATTTATATTTTATAGCTTAATCCTCCTTTTATTAATTCTTTGGTTTTCTAGCTCCAAGAAGCCATGGCTTGTTTTCCAACCAAGACCCTAAAACAAGAATGGATAAAGTTCTGGTGATGACAATCGCGCTAAATAACGAAACGGAAACACCAATGAACAAAGTGGTTCCAAATCCTTGAACAACCGATGTTCCAAAGAACATTAAAATCAAACAAGTAATCAAGGTAGAAACATTACCATCTCGAATTGATGGCCAGGCTCTTTTAAACCCGTCGCTAACAGCTTGACTAACTGATTTTCCAGCTCTAATTTCTTCTCGTGTCCGAGCAAAAATTAATATATTAGCGTCAACAGCGATACCAATAGAAAGAATGAAGCCGGCAATGCCAGAGAGAGACAGGGTAACGGGTTTTAAGGCATAAAAGAATAATAAAATCCCAATTATCGTAAATAGGAGCGCCAAAGTACTCGTGAATATTTTTATTTCATTGAAAGTATAAAATACAAGTGAAATCATAATAACAACCAAAACTAAGGCCAGCCAAATAGGTAGGGCCTTAAAAATAGCTAAAATCGTAAAACCATAGATAATCAAAGAAAGAACTGATAAAACTCCCGGCAAACGATAAAAAATAATCATGAAGATAGAAACGAGAAGAAGCCCAATTAATCCAGCTTTTAAACTATTATCAATTGATTTTGACCCCAGGCTCGCTTCTACTGTTTGCTGAGAAACAAGAGAAACTGGCACCGGAAGAGCGCCTGAATTTAATCGTTTAACTAATAATTTAGCTTCTTCAATATTAAACTGTCCAGAAATAACCGCCTGACCACCACTGATTTTATCATTTACAGTCGGAGCGCTAATTACATAACCGTCTAAAAAAATAGCAACTTGTTTACCTAGATTACGTGCTGTTATATCTTCAAATAATTTTGCTCCATCCGCATTAAATTCCAGAGAAACTTCAGGAGAACCGTCGTTTGGATTAAACTGAAGAATTGCTCTTTTTAAATATTTTCCTGTTAATTCTGTATTTTTCCAAAGAGAAGCTGGGTCAACGGTAATTTCGCCTGACCCTTGTTGAATATCGGCTGCGTTAACAGAGAGCGCATCATTTTGTTCTTTAAACTCTAAAATTGGAGTTTCTCCAATCATTTTTATTGCTTCCTTAACATCTTTAATTCCAGCTAATTCAGCAATAATTTTATATTCACCGGAGGCTCCTTTATTTACCTGGACAACTGGCTCACTGACTCCGAAAGCGTTAACACGACGCTCAATAACATCACGAGCAGACTCCATGGCATCATTGCGATCTGCCTCAGGAATACCAGAAACATTGGCTTCATATACTAAATGAGCCCCACCTTGAAGGTCTAGCCCCAAGCTAAACGGGAGCTCTCTAACTTGCGGAAGAACAACAATATTATTAGTCTTCTGAGCTAAAATCCAGCTGTATTTATTATAATAATTGCCTCCAGAAATCAAGAGAACAATTATTGAAAAAACGACTAAAAGGCCTAAAACCCACCAAGCCTTGGCTCGAACCGATAGTTTTGAAAATTTTTGTAGGAATGACATATATCTTTTAGAATAACGCCGATTTAATATCGACAACTATTATTTATAATTAGCTGAAACTTTAATATATCTTAGAATATTCTTAAAGAAAAATCAAGTTTTTTGACTTTACAAAAACCTCTATTTTATTTATAATGACTTTGTTAATCATTATTAAAATATTCAATAATATGCCATTAATTCCTACCGTAATCGAAAAAGAAGGACAAATTGAACGTGCTTATGATATCTATTCCCGTCTATTAAAAGACCGAATAGTCTTTTTAGGCGAGCCAATCGACGATCGAACAGCTAATATTGTTATCGCTCAATTACTATTTTTAGATGCAGAAAATAGCGGAAAAGATATTAAATTTTATATTAATTCTCCAGGAGGTTCAGTTAGTGCCGGTCTAGCAATTTATGATACCATGCAATACATAAAATCAGACGTTTCCACGATTTGCCTTGGCATGGCCGCTTCTATGGCCTCCGTTCTGCTTGCCGCTGGGGCTTCTGGGAAACGATTTGCTCTTCCTAACAGTGAAATAATGATTCACCAAGTAATGGGCGGAGCCGAGGGACAAGCATCAGACATTAAAATAAGAGCTGAACACATTTTAAAAATAAAAGATAAAATGAATAAAATATTGGCTTTGCATACTGGACAAAAAATAAATACCGTAGAAAAAGATAGCGATCGAGATTATTTTATGAGCGCCGAAGAGGCTCAAAAGTATGGTTTAATCGATAAAGTGATTAAAAAATAAATTAACCCCCAAAAAGAGCCCGATATCGGGCTCTTTTTTAAAATATAAAATAAATATTCTATTTAATAGAAAAAGACTTAATAATAAAGTTAAAAATATTCGGATAAGTTACTCGTTCACCGACAGCGGAAATGTATGAAATGACATATATCTTGTCTCTCATATCATCTACTAAATAGAAATTAATATTATCAGGACTCATTATTCCTTCCCAACCAGAACCTTTTTTTAATTTATCATAAGTAACAAGAATATTAGGGAAATATTCTTCATACCACGACAATATGCTCTGCACGTTTTCATTATCTTGAGAAGAAATTTGAATTAATGAATTGTCTTCCGTAGTGATAATAACGGTCTCATCGTTATTTAAAGATGAAACGCCCCAAACAGCCGGATATAATAATGAATACGTTTTTCCATTATATTCAGAAATATTTGGATTCATCACCAATTTTCCTGTTCCAGCTGGATTATAGCCGTTCTCTAATTCTGAAAGATCATTAAACGTATCGTCATCGGAATCGACTAAGCTAATATCGGTACCCAGGATTCCTTCCTCAAAATCATTCAAGCCGTCGGAATCAGAGTCGACTAGTGGAGGGAGAATATCGCTCATTAAAACTGCGGACGAAGAAGCTAAATCAATATTATCTTCTTCTAAAATATCAACAGCCTCAATTTGGATTTCCGTTGTTGTGGCGGGTAAAATTATATTTAGCTCTTCTGCTTTATTCTCATCGGAAACAATGTTATAAGATTCGACATTGTCTTGTTGTATTATGTTCTCAGTTTTAGGTTGGATAATAAAACGATAGCTAAAGTAAATTAAGGTTAGAACAAAAATAATCCCCAAGGTAATAATTAAAATTCCGATTATTTTAAAATTATTTTTTTTATTCGACTGTTCAGAATTATTAAAATGAGAACTATCGGAATAATTAGTAAAAGCTGGTTTTGAAGAATATACAGCACCACTTAATTTTGCCTGATTTGGCATATTATGAACAATTAAATCTTGATCAACCTTGTCAGTCAAAGAAGCCTCTACCACTGGTTTTTTATTTTTTTTATTCAACATAAGACTAAAATAAAAAATAAGCAACCATAACTAATATGGCAACAATCATAAAGCTCAAAAGCAACCATTGTTTAAAGTTATGGTTGCTTGTTTTTGGCATAGTATGCAAATTTAAGGAAAGAGGAGGAATGGATTTAGATATTTTCTTCTTTGGGTCAATAAGGGCAGAGCCTCTTATTTGGCTTTTATTAAAATTTTTCAACATAGCTTAATTATTTTTTACTGAACAATATTACCGGGAAGTTTGCCTGGCCCGTTAGGATTATACCCACCGAGAACTTCTTGCCCATCCTGATAAGTGTCTCCATCTGAATCAGCACTCAAAGGATTTGTCTTATAAATAATAACTTCTTCATAATCACTTAAGCCGTCATTATCCGTATCAATAACATTAATATTTGTACCAACAATATTTTCTTCATCATCAGTTAAACCGTCTCCATCAGAATCAACTGGAATAGAAGGGATGATTGGTTCTAAATCAGTTGTAATTGAATCTGAAACAGTTAATTCTAGTCCATTATTATCAGGAGTTAATAAATCAGACGTAATCGGAACTAATAAATCATCTTGAATCGGCGCGTTTGTTTGAGTATTTTGATTAATTTTATCAGTATTTTCAAAAGTTATATTGTCTACCGGAGTTTCAACAGCTGAACTTTTTAAAAATTTAGTATAGATTAAATAGGCTCCAAGAACTACAATTATCACCACTATAACAATAGTCGCAATTTTAAACCAATTTGATTTCTTTTGCTCCGCTTGTTCCAAGTTGCTTTCTTCGGCTGTTAATCCAACTCTCTGTGCCTGGATTGGCGCATTCATTTGGCTTGGATTACTCTCAATCGCTTTGTCGGTTTCAGCAAAAATATCATCAACTGATGATCGCTGAGCTGGATTAGCATTGTTCAAATCATTAAACATATAATTTTTTAATTTGTATTATAATTAAATTATAACTTATTAATTATATTTTTACCAGATTTTCAAAAAACCAATTAATAATTTTGCTATTACTTGGTCCCTGGTACTAAGTCCCAATCATTTTTAATAATCTTATAGGCCTTAATTTCTTTATCAGCACCACGAAAAGCCTGAACTTTTATATTTTCTGGGATATCAAACTGAGCCTTCTCCTCGATACTTAGAAGATCGGGAATATACGCCCCATCGATTTCATTATTTTTATTATCAATTTTATCAACCGCTTTATATTTAATAAATAAAAAAATAAAAAATAACAAAAAACAGAGAATCAGCACAGAAATAAATATTTTTTTCTTTGACATAGTCTTTCTACTATTTTATAAAAAGTCCCATTAATAAATACATTCTCCATAAATATCAACTCCCCAAAATCCACCGCATACTTCACATTCTAATTTATCATTTGCTTCTGGACAAGCTCCTGCGCAATAAGCCATTGCACCTAAGCAAACCCCATTAAGGCAATCAGTGTTATCACTACACACACTTGCACAAAAACCACAATCATTAACACAATTTGAACAATTCTCTCCATTGTCACATACGAAATCTCCGCAATAATTTAGTCTCTTGCAAATACCATCAGCGGAGACATTGCCGTTTACACTGGTGTTCCCAGAGCTTGCCCGACAGCTATCAAGATAAAAACGTGTAATATAGTCCAGTCTTTCACATTTATATATTTCTCTTGGGTCTCGACAAGAACTAAAAAGTGGGCAGTTACTCTTCTTGCAAGTATTGTCATCTCCGGTGTAACCAATAAACGTTCTCTTGTTATTACAATAATATGGGCAACCATTATCAATTCCGCAAGTCGGATCATCAACTTTAATAAAAGAACAATCGGTAATACTGGCCGCCCTGGTATTATCTCCTGTTTGATATTGTGTGGAGCGAGTTGTTTCTAGAAAAGGCCAACATTTCTTTTGACAAGTACTTAGCCCAGCAGACGAATTACAATTAAAAAAACTTGAATTATTTAATTGACAATAATATCCAGTGTTACAATCTTTATCATTAAAACATTCTGGCTGTGCAGAACAACCGCTACTTATAACTTTACAAGTTGAGGCTGAACAAATCAGCGAACCAACTGGTTTTTGAATGTTTATTTGGGCACAAGTCGCATACCCTTGTTTATAAATTGCCGGCGCCGGAAATCCTGGATTAGTAATATAACTACTTACATCAAAATCGCATTCTTCATTTTCTTCAATTCTTCCATCCCCACAAGTTGCATGCTCTTTGCAAGAGGAGATATCAGATTTACAATTATAATTATTACAGTTTACTGTCCCATAAGGTCTTACGCCATTAGTTACTGAACTGCAAGTTGGTCGCACACCATTTTTCCACTGCAAAGTTCCGACATATCCAGAAAAGATTGTTTCACATTCCTCTCCTTCGTCAAAGACTCCGTTCATACAAGCGTTAACACATAAACCTGCTGAACAAGAAAAACCACTCGCACAAGTTCCACAATTAACTCCACAAGAATTTTCTCCACATTTTTGGCTACCACAAGTCATATTTGGATTAGTTGTTGAACAAGTTCCAAATTTTCCATTTTTACAAGTTCTTTCCCCAATAAAACCACAGCTACCATAAGAAACGGAACAAGTAGTATCAACAAAAGAATTATTGATATGCTTACAAACAGAGCTAGCAGTTCCAGGGTTTTGACAAATATCATCAGTACAAGGATTATCATCATTGCACTGAGAATCGAGAGAACATAAGACAGTCGAACATTTTCCATCTGAACAAGCTTTTCCGTTTGAACAAGTTCCACAATTAGCGCCGCAACCATCATCTCCGCATTCCTTATTAGAACAACTTGCTAGTCGTGGATCAATGGCATCACAGACTCCTAAAACGCCAGACTTACACTTTTCAAGCCCTCCAATAGTACAATCCCCAAATCTATTAAAGCATTCCTGCGTATAAGAATTACTTAAATACGAGCAAGAAGAGTTTAATGTTCCTGGATTATTGCAAATATCATCAGTACAAATTTTATTATCATTACATGAACTGTTACTAAGACATTTTATAACTACGCATTTGCCAGTACTATCGCAAGATGATCCCTCTTGGCAATTACCGCAAACACCATTATCGGGGCAGCCATTGGAACCGCATTCTTTATTTTCACATTTGGGAACACAAATTGGAGTACAAATTTTTCCATCGCTGCTACAGTTTCCATCACAAGAACCGCAGGCTCCACCACAACCGTCTGGCCCACAAACTTTCCCGTTACAATCGGCTTTACAACTAGGTTCGCAGACCTGTCCATAACTGTCACATACCCCATCGCAATAACCACAAGTTCCGCTACAACCATCGGATCCACAAATTTTTCCGCTACACTCAGGCTGACAATTAGGATCACAATCTTTAAAACAATTTTGTTTATTTTCAAACTCAATAGAACAATAACCATCACCACAAAATCCACCGCCATTTTCAGCAGATTCAAAAACACAGTAATTACTGCCAAAAATCTGTTCTGGTGTATTTCCTTCAGTTGTGCATAGATATTGTTTAACCGAAGAAGATTCTGAAGCGCTTGAAGCTACACCATCTTTCCCGTCACAATCTTCATATCCATCGTTATAGAATCCTCCTCGATTTTCTGAGTTAGGCTCCTGTTTAATACCATCTCCGCAATACGTATTTACTTTTAAATTAAATTCCTTTTGGTTAATTGTTCCATACTCATTAAGTGCTTGAATTTTAATATTATAACTAGCAGCATTTTTCGCATTCGGCGTACCAGATAAAGTAAAAAAATTATTTGCTTCTGAAATAGTTATCCCGCTAGGCAAACTCCCGGCGCTTAAATAGTTTATTGAGTGGTTCCCCTGTGTATTTGATCCCAATAAACAAGAATAACTCCTGCCAAGTCGTACCTTATTCAAACAATCAAAATTTAAAATTGGCTTATCTACTTTAATATTAATTGCAAAATCACTTTTAGTCTTAAGTCCATATTTATCAACTGCTTCAATCCTATAAATAAAAGGTATGCTATTTAAAAATTTATAGGTAGTCGGAATTAGCCCCTTAAAGTTTATTTTAAATAAATTAACCCCATCGATAGTTATCGTCTTGGTTAGCCAAGCAAAAATATCTAAATTAATCAGGTTTGCTGGCATGCTTGAGTCCGGAATTTTCTGTTCAATAATTTTGTAAACTAAACCGTTATCATTATTAATAACATCACCAATATTACTATCAGCTAAATAAAAACTAAAATCTAGGGGAATAATTGGATCTAACAAATAATTAACATCTTCAACTCCGATAAATGGCGCCTTATTTGTAATGACAATTGGTAATATTTCGACTAAAGTTCCCCCCTTATCGTCGGAAACTGTGAGTTTCATTTGATAAATTCCCGGCTCGCCAGCCGAAAGGGCGTAAATCTTCTTATTATTCAAGCTGCTGGTATTTTCTAAAATTGGGGCGCCCGGTTTCCAACTAGACCAATTAGTAGTAATCGGCTCTAATTTCCAAATGAGCGGATCGTTTTGTTCGTCAACGGCATTAACAAAACCGACGAATTCACGACCCGATTCACCACTTAAAGACTTATTTAATAATTTAGGCGCCGTATTAACAATTTCTGCGTCTGTAAGAATCCCTGTGGCCACAACACATTGATTAGTAACTGGATCATTTGGAGAGAAATGATATCCAAGCAATGAATTTCGACTGTCACGACTCTCCATGACCGCGCATAAACTATAATTGGACCCATTCTGGTTGGAGCGGTAAACAAAGGCATAACTAGAAGCTGGTAATGTTAAATACTCAGTATTTGGATCATAAACAAATCTTTTTGTACTTTCGTCCCAACATGTTTGTTTATCATAAGCAGGGCAAGCACCTAACTTATTAATTGGATCGATAAAGTTTTGTTTAATGGTTAACTCTGGCAAAAAAGACTTATTCCAACTAGGCCAAACTGAAACAGAAGTATAAGGAAGATATGTTCCGGCAGAAAGAACCGGATAATGTTGATTTAAGTTATTGTATTTTAATAAAGACTCTTTTAACTCTTCAAGCCGACCAACTCTTTTAATATCCCTAATAACTTTTGCCTTCAAACTATCACAAAAAAAATTAGTCGGGCAATCGCTGTCGACTAAACATTTCTTTGTATTCTTTAAGAGACAAACTTTATTAATTAAAGAGCATGACTGTTCTTTTGAACAATCCTGGTCACTATCACAAGCTAATCCAGAAATTGAACAGGTAGCTTGAGGATCTTTAACAATATTATCATTAAACTTCCAGTGAGAAACTAACTGACCTAAAACATCAACTGTTTTAATATTGGAATCTTGGTTATAAGAAATTAAATAAATATTAGTAAAAATACTTTTAGGATCCGGAGAAACTTGAGCAGCATTAACATATACCGTACGCCCATCACGAATTGCCTCATAACCATCGACTACTAAGGCCTGAGGAGATCCTTTGAACCCTTGGCTCTCGTACCAGCGACTAATACTATAATGATTAGGATTTGGAACAACACGAACAGCAATGGCATCATTACTTTCTGAAGGAACACCAGTTTGAGCAAAAGAAATTTTAGAAAAAAACAAAATAAACAAAATTAAAACACAATTCCTAAAAATTAAAAAATATTTTTTATTCATACTTTAATTGCTAGTCTCTCTAAAGAAATACGATTCCTTAAGAACATCCCAAATACAGACCCCTTGGTTATTGAGTCCACAAGGAGAATTGGGAACACTGCATTCTGATTTATCCAAACTACAAAATAAATTGCTACTTTTGCCTCGAATAATTGCATCGCTTGAAATAGCCGGCAGATCATCTTGAGGACCAGCCGCTCCAGCATCGCGGCAATAATAAAACTTATAGTTATGGTTATCGCAAGCTCCAGTTGCTGCATCACAATTATCTTTCCAAGGTGACCAGGAACCATCTATAGCAAATGCGGGCCAAGGGTTATCACAAATAAAAATATAAATATCACTTGATTTACTTTTTTCATTCCCCCTCGAAATATCATTACAGCAATTATTAGCGCAACTGGTCCCCTGACAAACACAATTACCAGAAACACAAGTTGATTGAATAAACCTATTCATGTTAATGGTCGCAGTCACCCTGGTTTCTCCCTGAGCTATTCCTTCTTTTAACTGAACAAATGCCTTATTATTTGGCAGGCCGGGCAAGGCTTTTATTTCAACAATATCGGGATCTTCAACTTTCATTTCAAAATCCCAGAAATAACCACTAACCGGATTTAAAATTTGTCCATCGGCACTATTAGCTCGGGCAACAAATAATTTGTCCTTATCTTGTTTAGAATCAAAACTTGATGAATTATAATTATTATCGTCTTCATCGATACTATTTTCTATTGTTTTAAAAAGATAGGAAGAAGGGCTAACAGAAATATTATCTATTTCACATATTCCTTTGTCATTACCTCGGTCAGACAAAGTTGTAAATTGTTTAATTTCGGAATTAGCATAAGCCTTTCCATTAAACATGATTTGTCCACTTGGAATAATTGTTGTACCAAGATCTAAATATCCAACACCGTTAAAACCAATTTTTTGAATATTTAAAACTCCAGATTGACTATTAAGCTGAGCATCCCCGAGCACTACTAAATAGTAATTTGTATTTGGAGCTAATAGTTTTTTGGGAGAAAAAATAACAGAAGTCCTATTGTTTTTAATTTCCGTAGAAGTAACACCTAGGACGGAACAATATAAACTATTCTGATTGGGCTTGTCGGCTAAGGCTTGCCCGGAAAAAGGAGAAATAATTTTCTGAAAAGATAATAATAAATTACTATACATTCGTGCAAACCAAGTTTCCTTTTCTTCAGAATATTTTTTAAAAGAAGCATCGCTAAGTAAAATAGTGTCCTTAGGACAAACGCCATTGCCATCAGTGTTTTCTTCTAATAGAAGAATATTATTTTTTAGAGAAGCAAAGTCCATCAATTGATCAAACTCAATTACCACTGAAGAATTCCGACAAACATTTTTAGCTAAGTTTTCTGGTTGGGTCCCAGTAATTAAAGGGCGAGCTTGACAACAAGAATCTATTCCACAACCAACGGTTTCTTTACTACCACAATCCTGATCACTTGAACAACCGCAACAAAGGCCTCTTCCTGCGCCTGAACAATTTCCTTTATTTGCTTCACAATGTAAATTAGGATTATCTTCCGTCTTGCAAGCATTATTGTCTAATGGGTTACAACAACAGGCTCCGCAATCAGGAAAACCCGTTTCTCCAATTTCAGACAAACAAGAAAAGCCAGGATAATTACATACACTATTATCACATTTATTAACGAGCTTCGGATAGACACAATCTTTTCCAACCCCTCCTTCATTTCCAGCACAACGAGCTTGGCAAGATTCAAAATTTGAAAATGTCCCTTCTTTTACTGGTGCGGCATTACAGTCTTTAGTTTGAGTTACTAAATCATCTAGCGTCGCACAATTGTAGTAAGCGCAATAACCGGTGTCTGTTCCTTCGGTTAATTTTTCCCCAAGTTTGCAAGAAGCAGTCTTTGAATCAAAACAACAACGACTCTTGGAACTACATGATTCTTGATCTTGTATGCCAGAACAAGGATCGGCATTAAGGCAAGCTTCCGCACAAGAACTAACGTCTGTATAATCACCTATTTTAGAAGGTGTAGACGTCGCACATTTTTTAGAGTCATCTAATTCACAGTTATAATAAGCGCAATACCCATATCCTTCTTTTGTATTATCATCTGTTATTTCTTTTCCTGATCCATTTTGGCAGATATCATCGGACGTATCACTAGTCCCCCTTGAATCTAAACAACAAACGCTACTATGATCTATGCAGTTTTGGCCAGACAAACTTGCACAATCCACACAAATTCCTTGAGGGCTGTCATTATTAATTTCACAATATTGCCCACTATGTCCTGAACAATTACAAGCGGCGTCATGGTCTTCTGCGGTTGTCCCAACGTCAGCGCAACCGGAACATTTCCCGTATCCAGAATTATCATTGGCATTTTTATCCTCACCACACGTACCTGCACATTGCAAAGGAACACAGCAATCTTCAGAACTTTTCCCAATTCGACAACAACAATTGCAAGAACCCTGCTCCGTAACCACACAAGAATCTAAGGCCGACAAATCAGGATTATCTTCACAAATAGCTCCACTAGGACAAACCATTTTAGAAACGCATTTGCCTTCATCACCAACTTTCTCGCAGACTAATCCTTCGTCGCAAATATTACATTCTGAAAGTGGATCAGAACATGTATTATCAACGCCCTTAATCCAACCAGACGGACAAGATGAAGATAATTTCATTTCCCATTTTTTATCTTTATTACAAACAACATTTCCGACAAAACTTACTGAGTCAATTGTGTATGTGATTGATTTTGACAGACTACAAATTCCAGCTTCTCCACTTTTAATACACTTATTTAAATTTGCATCATAAAAACACGAGCTTGATCCGAGCCCCCCGCAACCCAAAACAGTCGCACAGGAATAATCGCATGTGGCAACGATTTTTTTTGCTCCTCCAGCATAAGGAGAACAAACTCCCGGAACATTTGGACAGAAACTTCCAGTTTGACAAGTTCCATAGTAATCTTTCATGGTCGAGCAAGAACTAAATTTTTTAGATGTCCCAGTACTAAAATTCCATTCAAAAACGGAAGTAGGAATATTAATCAAACAATCATTTAAAGTATTAACACAACGACCTTTTTTATAAGTCGTTGATGGACAACAAATTTGCGCACCGCAATCGGCATCGACTGTACAAGAACTCACTTCAAAATTTAATTCATTTCCCCAAACATTATTTTTTATAACTCTTACTGGACCAGTAACTGATCCAAGAGGCACCCCTGTTTCAATTATATTAGCCTCATTTTCTTTTCTAATTTTAGCAGAAACTCTTTGAGCTTCATTTGGACTAAACTGAACGGTTGCTTCACGCCCAATTTCTCCAAAATATTCTCCATAAAGTTTAACCGGCGTATTAACAGGCCCGTTAACTGGGTCAATTTTACATAAACTTGGTTTTAGAACGGAGTTATTATCAATTGTAAAAACATTAGGGTTAGTTTTTTGTGTGTCAATCATCTTATCTCCCAAAGAAATCCTAATTGAATAATCACCATTTTCAAGACCATCAGGAACTTTAACGATAATCTGACGATCACTCCAAATAGAGTTAGCACAAATTGTTGGAAATAAATAAGAAGCCTCCTTGCTATCAAAATAGACATGATTATTTCCTCTTGCTCCTCCAAATCCGTGACCATAAATTGTTACATACTGACCAGCCTTTCCCTCTTGAGGCGAAAAAGAAACGATATAGGGACCCTCGCCTGGTTCGGCTTGTTTGGTAAACCGTAAATAATTACTTTTTTCCTTATTTCCTGAAACATTACTAACTACGAAACTTCCAGAAACACCGCTTTTAATATTAGGTGTAATCGCTACCCCTGATAAGCCTTCCTGATTATTAAACTTGGATTCTAAGCTTTGAACATTGCTTTGATAACTACCAAAATAGGCCCGACTAGCATAAAGATTTACTCCTTGATAAGTAATCTCCGAACTTAAAGCGCCAATATTAGGATTAATTAAACATAGACCGGGGCGAGATATGTTATTAGCTTGAAAATCAGAAATCTGAGGACCATATTCATTGTCTGTGGTGTCATTTAAATTATCTATATTAACTACTTCAATAGCTCCAGTAGCAACTCCTTCTGGAACGGCAATAATAATTTGCTCATTTTGCCAAAAATTTATACAATCTGGATTAATATTAATTGGAGCTAACGCCTCTTTAGAATTCCCCAAAAAAACAACCTTACTACTAGTCGCTGAATATTCTCCAAAATTTTTACCAAAAATAGTAATTAGATTATTAGCCGACCCATTTGGCGTATTTACATCGCAGACCGTCGAACAATCTGCGTCTTTCTGACAAGATTTATTTTTATCTTCGCGACAGAAACCACCGACCGGACTAACTTCTGTAATAACTGGCGGACCCTCGCAAAGACAAGAATCTGGATTACATGATAAATATTCTCCACAACGATTGTTATCAGCATCACAGGTTGGCGTATTTAAATCAGCGTCACAAGATGCCCCCAAGCTACCCTTCGTCACACAAGTACAATTGTCAGAACAATAGTCTTCAGAAGCACAAATTTGGTTAGCGGCTTGGCAACCTGCGCTAACACTAGAGTCGCAACTGGTCGGACGATTATAATTTCCACAATCAGAACCGACACATCCTCCCCAAGAACCGCCAGAACAGAACATTGATCCGCCACAACCGCAAGAAGAGGTCTCACCATTTGTGCAATTATTCGAACCTATCCCGCCATTAATTGCTCCACTAAATTTGGTCAAAATAAACGTGGCAATTGCCCAAGAAGCTAAAATTATTAATAAACCAATTACTCCATTTTTTAAAATAGCCTTAGCTTGAGAAATTTTTTCTTCATCCCCATTAGACATCATCCAAACAAACCCAGCATAAATAATAAAGCCAAAAGCAATAACACCTAATAAACCAAGACCTATATTAATAATCCGACCGATAATCGTTCGCGGATCATCACTGCTTAAAACATTACCGAGTCCCGTATTAACTTCCGCCGTACCAAAATCTTGAGCCAAAACAAAGCGCGCAAAAAATAATACACCTAGTACGAGGAAAAAACTAATTAATTTTTTATTGAAATTTTTTGACACAAAATTAATTATTTAAATTATTTTATTGACAATTTCCATTCTTATCAAGCGTATTGGTTGCTGAACCAAAACAACAAGAAGGATTCTCATTAGTGGCAACGCAACCTGGACCAATACTTGGCTTGAAACAATTTTGATAAATATCTTTCACTCCAGAACCCACCTGAGCTTTATAAGACAAAGACTGAGAAAAAACTGAATGTTTAATATTAACAATTGTTAAATCCGGTATTCCATCAAGCGGAAAAACATCTAAATTCTCATTTTCTATCCAATAACCCAGAGGAGAAGCAATAGAGCTCTTTAAATTTATTAATTTATGTTCAATACTGCTAGTTCCACTTGAAATAACTGCTCCTCCGCTACGAAGAGTACTATTCATCATTAAGGTATTAAAATTTATTTTAATCGGATCGGCTAAATTTGTTTCCGCCTGCCCCTGCACTGGGGTAATTGAGGTAATCTGCGGAGAAGCTGAAAAAATAGTATCATTAATATAAAACGAAAACTTATATTTATCCTTTTTAGTAATATCGGTGCTGTTGTTGTCTGTATAAAAATCTAGTGGTCCGTCAGCAAAAGTATCACGGTTACCATCTAACGAGTTTGTTGACGCATCAACCACACCGTCTAAAAGACCTAAATTCGCTGTAGGATAATTTCGTTTACTCTGGTTCTGACAAGTTTTGTATCCCAAAGAACTCATAACACAATATTTATAAGGGCTATAAGGTAAACAGTCTTGATCAATTGAGCATTTTTTAAAATTAGCCGCTATTATTTCAACAGCCAAATGACTATTTTCCGGCAAACAATAAATTTTCTCGCCACAAGCATTAATTCCACATTCAGAATCAGAAACAAATTCTAAAGTTCGATAAGAATTGCTAAGAATAAAATTACCGCTTAAATTATCCCCTCGACAAATACCGGATTCACATCTATAAGAACGGCAATCTCCATTTTTCATACAAGAAGTCCCATTTAAAGTACTACTGGCGCTGGCATTAACCACGCGGACATATTTTGCAACTTCCTCTGCCTTACCGGAAACTGTTATTGGATTAACGGCTTCATTAAAATTAATTTGAATAACTGAGTTTTTGGGATTATCTTTTTTATCTCTAACTTCATCTTTTACGGACCGATTAGTTCCTCCGGTAAACGGACGCAGGGTTAAAGCGGATTGATTAGTTGTAGAAAGAGAAATATTATTGCCAGATTCTCCGGCAACACGTGCTGTTAAAATAACCTTGCTGTTTGAGCGCGTAACAATCATTTCTTCATCCCCACTTAACTTGGCTTGTATATTAAGTGCTTGTTTATCAGTACTACAATTAGATTCAACTAAAATATTATTATTTTCTGCCGAAGTAGCAAAAGTATAGACATTGGATCCAACTTTTAAAGTATCGGCCAGTTGCTCTGGCTTGATTTCTAAATCCCAAGAATCACCAGCTTTATGACTGGCAACTTGAAAGCTGAAAAAATTTTTAAAAACAATTAATCCTTGCGAATTAAAATCGGCAACACCAAGAAGTTCATTGCTATTAGTATTAAAAATCTGCGCGCTATTTAAATCATCTCCAGTAACAACAATCTTAAATTTATTGATATCGCCATGATAATCCAAAATAATCGAGCTTAATTCAGCAGATGTACCGAGCGGAGTAGACTTAATAAGAACCGCGGGAGAATATGCTTTCGGGCAAGTTAAAACATTAATTTCTCCAATTGCATTTTTGGCAGCACTTATCTCCCCAAAAAAATCATTTTCATTGTCGGGCAAAGGGTAAACCAACCCGGGGACTATTTGCGGAGGGGTTAAATCTAAACGAGTATTAACCTCAAAATCCCAAATTATTCCATCTGAACTACACCCCTTAAACATAGAACTACCATCCACTTTTCTTAAATCACCCGTAACCTTGACAACATATTCAGTGTTTGTTGTTTCTAGGCCAAGCGGAGTTAAAGGACTTAAAATTAACGTCTTATTAGAATTTGTAAGCACGGCCATGACATTTGAAATATTCGTATTCTGTTTTGGACAAGAGTTATCCGAACAAGCGTCTCCTAAATCGTTTCTAAATATTCGAATTATTTGTGGGTTAACTAAATTGCAAGTAGTACCATTACAAGAGCAACGAGCCCCTCCATTATCAACACAAACTGAGTCTAATTTAAGAGGTTCCTTGAAAGTTAACATAATACTAGTATTTCTCGGAACGTCCTTTTGCCCATTTTCAGGATAAAAACTTTCAACAGTGCATGACCCTATAGTCCCTAGCCCTGAATAAGTAAAATTACTACTATTACCAGGATTATTCCCATTATCAAAACCACTAATAACTCCGGACAAACGATTAAGGAAAAAAGTAGTAAGCGCCCAAGCTGATAAGATAATCACTAGACCAATTACTGCGTTAGTTAAGATTTTTTTAGCTTGAGAAATTTTTTCTTCATCACCATTAGAAGTCATCCAAAGGGAGCCAGCATAAATAACTAGTCCTAAAACGATAATTCCTAAAAAGCTCAAGGCTATTTGAATAATTCTTCCGATAATTATCCGCGGATCAGTTTGGCTTAAAGAGATTGAATTGGCAATAGGAGCCATCCCAAAATCAGCTTGGTTTTGAGCTAAAGCTGGAAACGCAAAAGAAACTAACCCAAAGGCAGCAAAGAATAAAAAGATACTCAAAATTACTTTATTTTTTTTTGACATTTAGAAGATGCAAAGCTTTCAAATTACCTTTATTATGATATACTTTTAGATAGCCATATTATAACATAAATATAATAAAAGAAAAATCTTTTTATGACGATAGAAAGAATAATAAAAAAGTTTCAAGAGAATAATCCCGATGTCGATACCACGTTGTTGGAGAAGGCTTTTATTTTTGCTGATTTAGCTCATTCCGGGCAACTTCGTAAAAACGGCGAACCCTATATTCAACACCCTCTACATACGGCTTATATTTTAGCTGAAATACGAGCGGATCTCCCGACAGTTATCGCGGGAATTCTTCACGATGTTCCAGAAGACACAGATATAACCATTGAAGAAGTAGAAAAAGAATTTGGCGAAGAAGTAGCTTTTTTAGTAAAAGGGGTAACTAAACTAGGAACAATTAAATACCGTGGTATAGAACGTTATCGAGAAAACCTAAAAAAAATGTTTCTAGCCATGTCAAACGACTTAAGAGTAATTTTTATTAAATTCTGTGATCGTCTTAATAATTTAAGAACCCTAGATAGTTTGCCGCCAGAAAAAAGAAAACGCATAGCGGAAGAGACTCTAGAAATCTATGTCCCGATTGCCGGATTGCTAGGTATCGGTCGCTTAAAATGGCAAATGGAAGACATTTGTTTTAAACATCTTCACCCCGATAAATACCGTAATCTTGAATATGAATATGAAGTTGAAAAAAAAGCCGAACGTCAACAATTTTTTCAGAAAATAAAAAATATTCTAATTCCAAAACTTAATGAAACAGGAATAAAATATGATATTGAAGTTCGCTTTAAGCACCTCTATAGTATTTTTAAAAAAATGCAAGAAAAGGACAGGAGATTTAACGAAATATATGATGTTTTTGCTTTAAGAGTTATTGTCACAACAATTGACGACTGTTATAAAGTTCTTGGAATCATTCATACTCTTTGGAAACCAAAATCAAACCGTTTTAAAGATTATATTGCCGTCCCGAAACCAAATGGTTATCGATCTCTCCATACAACAATTTTTGGCCCAGAAGGAAAGGCGACCGAATTTCAAATTAGAACAAAAGAAATGCACGAAGAATCAATTTATGGCTTACCGGCTCATTGGTATTATAAAGCGCAAAAAAATAATTATCAGCAACCATCCTGGGTAAAAGAAATTGTTGACATTCAAAAAGAAATTACCAATACATCGGAGTTTGTTAAAAGTATTAAACTCGATATTTTTCGCGATCGAATTTTTATTTTTTCACCTCGAGGAGATGTTTTTGAACTTCCTGAAAAAGCCACTCCAATTGATTTCGCCTACGCCGTCCACAGTAAAATTGGGAATAAAGCTTCTGGCGTTATGATTAATGATAAGCTCGGACGCTTAGATCAGGAATTAAAAAATGGCGACTTGGTAGAAATAATAATCGAAAAGAATCGTCCTTATCCGAACAAAGATTGGTTAAAATTTGTTAAAACAAAAAGAGCCCGTGACCGAATTAAGCAATATAGCAAGAAATCAACCTTCGAAAATTTCAAAAAATTAATTCCTAAAATGAACACAAAAAAATCGCCCCATTAAAGGGACGATTTTTTAAAAATTTTATACTCTTTTACCGCTTTCTGGCAACTTTCCAGTTTTGCGTAATAACTCATTCTTCTTACTTAGCGCTAAACCAGATAAAGCTTGTTTTTTATATAAACGCTTAGTTTTTTTCGGCTCTAAATGCTGCTTTGACCTTGCTTTTTCTAAACGTTTACTATTTTTTAAGCCTTTCTTGAATTTTCTTAAAAAGCTCTCAAAACTTTCTCCTGGTTTTCTTTTAAAATCAGCCATATAATCCACCTCCCTTTCTACTCATAACTTTTTTTTCTTGATTAACTTTTTTTTCTAAACGCTCCTTTACTTTCTTAAAAACAACTGTTTCTTGAGCGCCAGAATCCATATCTCGCATTAAAATAGTTCCATCCATTATTTCTTTTTTTCCCATTATCAAACAGGTCCTGGCTTTCATTGCTGTTGCTTCTTCAACCTGAATTTTTAAACTGTCTGAAGCAAAGGATTGTCGAACGTTAAATCCTTCTTTTCTTAAGTCTTCAAATAATTGTAAAGCCTTGAGCTTGGCCTGCTCTCCTAATTGGGCAATAAAAACTATATCGTCCTCTCCCTTATTAACAATTAAATGTTTATCTTTTAATTTAGAAATAGTTCGTTCAATTCCGATGGCTAAACCAACAGCCGGAGTAGAGTCGCCTCCCAGACTTTCAATTAAAGAATCATAACGACCTCCGCCGCCAAGAGCCATCTTACCAGAAACCACTCCTTCTTCATTTATCGGCCAAAATTCAAAAACCGTATCATTATAATAATTCAATCCTCGGACTAAATATGGATTAAAATTATAATTTACTCCTAATTCATCAAGAAATTCTAAAGTCTTGGTAAAATATTCACGACTTTCATCGGATAAAAAATCAGCAATTTGTGGCGCCTCTTCCCTAAGTTTAATACAAGAATCTTCTTTACAATCTAGTAAGCTTAAGCAATTCTTTCCTAAACTGTTCTTACAACAATTGCAGAGTTTTGATTTTCTTCCCCTTTCTTTATAAAAATTTAATAATTTATTACAGTATTCTTTTCGACAATCTAAACTCCCGATACTATTAATTTGTACTTGAGCTTTAATTTGTAGTTCGGCAAAAAAATTATTAGCGATGGTAATTAAGAGGGCTTCAGCCATCGGTTTTTTCTCGCCAATTATTTCTAAATTAAACTGATTTGATTCACGATACCTTCCACTCTGTAATTTTTCGTGTCTAAAAATCTGCCCAATAGAAAACAGCCTTGATAATTTAATATTTTCACTTAAATTATTTTCTAGGTAGGCTCGAATTATCCCTTGCGTTAGCTCTGGTCGTAAAACAATCTTTTCATTTTTTTCAGCTTCAACTGAAAGAAATTCCTTTTCTAGGTTGCGCCTGGTTGACTTTTTAAACAAATCTAGCGATTCAAGAATAGGCGTTTTGACTTGAGCAAAACTATAAAGTTTAGCCAACTCCAACGCTTTATTAACAACAAAGTCAAAACAGGCATATTCTGAGTCAACAAAATCTTTCGTTCCTAAAAGACGATTGGGCATATTTCTTTTTTCAATTTTTACAGAAGGCGCATTCGCTTCAGTTTTTTTACGTCTTGGCATAATAAAAAATTATTTTAATAAGTTGGCCAATAATCAGCGTTAAAAAAAGTTATTTCATTAAGTGGCCAACCACGAAATAAAATTTTTCCGATCACAAAGTTTTTATCTACTAACCCAAAACTCCGTGAATCTTTCGAGGCATTGCGGTTATCCCCTAAAACAAAATACTCATTTTCTCCCACCTCAATAGGAACTTCATTTGAGCTATCTGTTAATAAATTGGCTGGGAGATAAGACTCATTCAAAACAAAACCATCCGGGGCTAAATCGTTATAAATTTTTACTTTGCCGTCTTTGATTAAAACGCTTTCTCCGGGTAAAGCAATAATTCTTTTAATAAAATACTCTTGAGGATTACGCGGATATCGGAAAACGATAACTTGCCCACGTTCAGGGGCGTTAAAACGATAGCTAATTTCATCTATTATTAAATATTCTTGGTCATGAAAGTTTGGCTCCATAGAAGCCCCTTTAACATAAAACGGCTGAATTAAATAATAACGAACTGGCAAAATTATTGCTAATGATACACAAACAACTTTAGTTATTTCCCAAACAAATAAGAAAAACTTCTTCATAATATTTATAATTATCAACCCTTACTATATCAGAATTAGACAAAATAATCAAATCTGATTATTTCGCTATTATTTAATAAATAAACATTGCGTCACCATAACTAAAGAATCGATATTCTTCATTTATGGCTTCGTGATAAGCCTTGTCAATATGCTTTTTACTGGCCAAGGCACTTACTAGCATTAACAGAGTTGATTTTGGCAAATGAAAATTAGTAATTAAGGCATCAACGTTTTTGAATTTATAACCAGGATAAATAAAAATATCAGTCCAAAAAGAATTATCTTGATTAGGAATATTTGCAAAATTAATAGATTCAAGCGTGCGACAACTAGTTGTCCCTACGGCGATAATTCTTCGCCCAGATTCTTGGGCTGCTTTAATTTTTTCGATAGTCCTCTTTTTTATTTCAGCAAACTCACTATGCATTTTATGTTCTTTAATTTTTTTTGTTTTTACTGGAGCAAAAGTCCCTAGTCCAACATGAAGAGTAATATAACAAATAACTACTCCCTTGTTTTGAATTTTCTTTAACAAAGATTTAGTAAAATGAAGACCAGCTGTCGGGGCAGCCACTGAACCAATTTTATGAGAATCGGCAAAAACAGTTTGATAACTTTTTTTATCTTTCTTATTTTGCTTTTCTCTTTTAATATACGGTGGTAAAGGAACTTGTCCAAATTTATTTATAGCCTTAAAAAAATGTTCTCCACTTAGATTAAACTGGGCGAGCCAAGTCCCATTATTATTATTTTTAATTAACTCAGCAGATAATCCACCAGGAAACTCAATAATTAATCCTAATTTTACTCGACCACGCAACAAACACTCCCAAGAATTTTTGTTTTTTTTCTGATGCAAAAATACTTCTATTACTCCACCACTTTCCTTTTTATGCCCGATCAAGCGTGCCGGAAAAACTTTTGAATTGTTTAAAATTAGAACGTCTCCTTCATTTAGATAATCGATAATATTAAAAAATATTCCATGACCAATATCTCCGTTTCTCTTATTTAATAATAAAAGCCGCGATGTATCTCGCGGTCTAACTGGCTTTTGCGCAATAAATTCTAGTGGCAAATTATAATTAAAATCTTCTACTTTATACATAACTATTCTTCTTGTTTTTTCAAGCCTAAATGTCCATATCCCAGATCAGTAACGATTCTTCCTCGGGGAGATCGGTCTAAAAATCCTAACTGCATTAAATAAGGTTCGTACATATTTTCAATTGTTTCCATTTCCTCTCCAGTTGATGCAGCCAAAGTATTTAAACCGACCGGACCACCTTTAAATTTATAAATAATTGTCTCTAAAATACAACGATCAATTAAATCAAGCCCCAGTTCATCGACTTCCATCATGCTAAATGCCTGCTGACAATCTTTAACAGAAATTGCCCCATCTCCTTTCACTTCACAATAATCGCGAACTCTTTTTAACAACCGGTTAGCAATACGCGGAGTTCGACGACTACGAGAGGCAATTTCTTTATTAGCCTCTGGAGAAATTTCAATATCTAAAATTCCAGCGCTCCGTTTAATAATTTTTTCAATATCTTCTATCTCATAAAAATTCAGATGATGAGTAACTCCAAAACGATCACGAAGCGGAGCCGAAAGAAGGCTGGCCATTGTCGTTGCCCCAATTATAGTAAACTTCGGTAAATCCAAGCGAAGCGTTCTCGCGCTTGGCCCTTTACCCATCACAATATCAAGAGCATAATCCTCCATCGCTGGATATAATATTTCTTCAACCGTCTTATTTAAACGATGAATTTCATCAATAAATAAAATATCGCCAGCTTCTAAATTAGTCAAAATGGCAGCTAAATCGCCACTTTTTTCAATAGCCGGCCCAGAAGTAACTCTAATATTAGCCCCAATTTCATTAGCGATAACATGAGCTAAAGTTGTTTTACCCAGTCCTGGCGCACCATACAACAAAACATGCTCAACCGGCTGATTACGTTTTTTAGCAGCATCAATCGTAATACTTAAGTTTGCTTTAACTCTTTTTTGTCCAATGTATTCATCTAAAATTTTTGGTCGCAAAGACAAATCAAGTTTTTCTTCGCCTTTTTTTTCAGTTGGACTTATTATTCTATCTTGATTTTTACTCATATATAAAAATTATATCGCATCGTAACGCTTTAGTCACGTTCTATTATTTTTAAGTGGTTATTTAAGTTCTATACAGTGCTTCCAAATAGCATACATCGCAAAAGTATCTAATTCACAGTAAGAGAGCAAGTCGCTTGCCTTCTGTTCGGCCATTTCTACGGTATATTTGCTCGTTACTATATCGTTCCAAGTATTAGAAGCAGTGGCTCCCTCTTGAATGTTAAGAGCTTTATAGGAAAATTCCGGTGCTAAACTTGGTAAAACATATTTAATTGAAGTCTTTCCCTTGAACCCAGGATGAACATAATACTGAGCCTTGAAAGGGTCTTCTAAATCAATAATTCTTTCATTTATTTCTTCAAGTGCTTTTTCATATTGTGGGTTTCTTTCTCCTAATTTTTTATTTATATTTGACTCAAAACTCTTGTTCCAAACGATAATTGAACCATTTGACGGTAGAAATTTAATTAAAGCTTTAATAAAATCAACGTCTGGGCTTGCATCATTGGTATAAATAAATTCAAAATGTTGCGGCAATTTTTTCCCCTCTTCTAAAACATGCAGAGAAAATTGAAAAGGAATTTGATCATACGGATGATAACCAAAAAATCTTGGAATAGCCGCCGGAAAAGTTTCATAATCTAAAAAAGAAATCGGGTATTTTATAGTCTTAAAAAATTCTAAAAGTGGCTCTCGATTTATCTTTACTTTTCCGCTTTGGGCCGCTTCTACTTGATTCCTTTGAATTTCCGATAAAACAAAATCTTCTGGCACATCATTAATTGAAAATATGGCGCTATCAACTAACTCTGCTAATTTTTTCTTAGACAATCCGATACGTGAAATATCATGAACGCTATAGGCCGGAACACCAGGGTTTGAATATGAAAAAGTTGTGCAATGAGAATTGCGACCTTTAACTAAACAGGAACAAGGTCCACGTGGTTCATCTTCTTGACTTAAATCGATTTGAGCCATCTTCATTTCTAATTCGACCTCTGTCCTAATTTCACTAACCATTTGAGTAAAATCTTCACGAGTAAAAAGTCCATCTAAATCAAGCTCTCCGTCTCTAACATAATCTTTATTTAAACGCATTAAATACGCCCTGTTTATTTTACACCCTGCCTCATTCAAGACTAAGCTCTGGAATGTTAAATCGTGCAAATATAAATCATTTTTAGCTTTTTTGTCTTCTCCACTAGTTGAAGCTTTAGCCTCATAAAGATCATACGCATTTGCTTCCTGGTTCCAAACCAAAATATCGCAAATAGCCTTAAATTTTTCTGTGATAAAAACCGGCTGGTAAATAACTGGCGTCTTAACATCAATTAAATCGGCTGTTAACTGCGCATCATCGCGATTGGACACAAGTGTGCCTCCCGGAAACAAAGCCCTCACTAAATAGTCAACTTCGTTTCCAACCGCCATAATCATTTCATCAAATACTGATAACGGCTTAGCAAAATAAACACCTGGCCGATGTATTTTCAGCCAAGCGTTCTTAGCGCATTCTCGATAAATTAAATAATCAGTTTTAGTTAATCTCATAATTTATTTAAATGTCAAGATTTTTTTGAAATCTGATTTTTCGGCATGCCCGATAATCGCTAAATTTAATCCAGAATCAATAAAAATATTCTTGGCGACTCTCCGTAAATCAAAGGGGGTAATTTCCTTGATCTTTTTTAGAAATTCTCCCGGTGTTAAAATCTCTTTTCTTAAAACTGCTTGTCGCGCATACCAATTAGCAATATTATCAGTTGCTTCCATTTGTAGTAAAACATGGCCTTGCAATAAATCTTTCGCTCTTTTTAATTCTTGTTTGCTGACAAGCTCAGTAGTTAAAAGATAATATTCCTCCAAAATAATCCTGACCGCTTGCTCGGTTTTTTCTGCCGGCACGCCAGCCTGTGTCGTCAAATATCCAGAATCGGAGTGAAACTCCGTTGAAGTTTTTACATAATAAGCCAAACCATTCCTTTCACGTAACCGAATAAACAAACGAGAACTCATGGCACCTCCTAAAATAATCGACAACAATTTAATTACGAACTCATCTTTATGTCCAATCGCATAAGTTCTGACCGCTAAAGACAGATTAAGTTGATCTGTTTTTTTACTAACCAAAACAAATTTAGGAATTTTTTGCTGTTCAATAACCTTTTTCTTGTTTTTCCAATTATTTTTTGGAAATTTTAGAATCATCTGCTTAACTACTTTAACGTCTTTTTTATTTATGCCACCGGCTAAAACTACTTTTAAACTGTTGGCACCATATTGAGTACTAAAGTATTTAAGAAAATCGGCTCTAGAAAAATCTTGAATATTTTTCTTTGTTCCAACCGTTTCCCAGCCAGCCGGAGTATCCCCATAAAGACAAGCCTCGAGAATATCTTCAATATGCATCATCGGATTATCTTGATACATATTTAATTCTTCAATAATTACCCCCTTTTCTCGATTAATTTCCTCAGCGTCAAATTTAGAATTTAAAAGCATATCGCACAAAACATCCAAAGCTTGTTTAATCTTAGCTTCTGCAACCCTAACCCAATAGCCCGTATATTCCTTGGCGGTAAAAGCATTAAATTCACAACCCAATGAATCAAGCTCGCTGGCTAAAGCCAAAGTATTTGGACGGCTAAGGGTTCCTTTAAAAAACAAATGCTCTAAAAAATGAGAGATACCATTGTTTTCCCTTGTTTCATATCGAGAACCTGTTTTAAACATTAATAAAAAAGTGACTGTTTTAGCCCCCTTAATGGGAACCAGATATAGAGGCACTTTATTTGACAAAATCTCTTTTCTATATTTATTCATATATAATAGTTAAAATATTCAAGCTGTATTTTAAATTTACCACATCTCTGATATAATTCAAAGCAGATAAGAATTATTTTATTTTAATAAACTTTTTTAAAATTATGCCATATAAAATTAGCGATCATAATTTCGTTCTAAATCACGGCAAAGCTTATAAAATTCTTAAAGTAAAAGATTTGCCAGACGAAGAAAAGCCAAGAGAAAAACTCATTAAAGGTGGCGTAGGAGCCTTAAGTTCGGCCGAATTATTAGCCGTTATTTTAGGAACTGGCACAAAAAAAGAAGAAGTTTTTTCTATGTCTAGTCGCTTATTACGTGAATATGGAGAGAAAGGAATCGCTCACCAAAAGAACCCAGAGACTATTGAAAAAGAATTAAAAATTCCTCTAATAAAAGCCTGCCAAATAGTCGCTTGCTTCGAATTAGGCCGTCGTTTTTATCAGAAAAAACCCGGTGGATCTATTACAATTAGAACTGCTTCTCAAGCATACGCTTATCTAAAAGACATGGGGTTTTTAAATAAAGAACAATTTCGAGGCTTATATTTAAATACTCATTATCAGTTAATCCATGATGAAGTTATTTCCATCGGGACTCTCAATGCCGCAATCGTCCAACCTCGTGAAGTGTTTCGTCCAGCCCTAGAATATTCAGCCGCTGCTTTAATAATCGCGCACAATCATCCATCTGGTGTTTTAAAGGCGACTAAAGATGATATCGACGTAACAAATAAATTGATTGAAGCCGGTCGGATTCTCGACATTGAAGTTCTTGATCATCTAATTATAGGGAAAAATAAATTTTCTAGTATTATTTAATCGATAAAACAATTAAAAATAAAAATTAATTTGTTATGTTATTTAAGAAGTATAAAATTAGGTCTCTTCTTAATTTTGTTAAAGATGAGAAAAGCGTTAGATTTCATATTAAAAGTGATGATTATTTTGGAACTATCGCCACAGTCCTCAGTCTTATTAGACAACAAATTAAAAAAGACGCCTGCCAAAATGCTGATGTCTTGAGCCGTACTCTAAATAATATTGAAAAAGATTTAATGTTTTTGCAGAACAACTATCAAATCAGTCCTAAAATCAAGAACAAGAATAAAACCCCAAATGGCAAACTAAATAACCAATGATCAAGCAATAATAAAATAATTAAAGCCCCCCAGATCGCCCAAGAATATTCTCTCCGAAAAACTCCTTTAGTAAAAATGAGAATAAACCCCGCAAAGAACAAAAAGGAGAATACCCCTCCCTCGGCAAAAATTAATAAAAAAGTATTATGAACCGGCTGATAATCCCAGGCGGATTTTTTAGACTCGTCATTAAGTTTTAAAACACTAGTATAGTTGCCAGTTCCGACACCAAAAATAAAATTCTTTCTTATTAATTCTCCGGCCTGAGAAATATATGAAGACCTCTCAGTGATTGATTTTTGCTCCAATCTTGAATCCATTTTTATCCTAGTTAAAACTAAATCCTGATGTGGTAAGGCGGTAACTAATATCAAAATTGTGGAAAAAAAGATTAGGGCGATATATCTTCCAATAATAAATCGATCTCTTTTCTTAATTAAACTAATCAATAAAATAATTAATCCAATCACAAAGGCAATCCAGGCCGAACGGGAAAAAGTAAAAAATAAGGCAAACAAACTAAAAAAATAGACTATGAATAAGAAGATTAATTCGCTAATTTCATTCTTAGAACGAATTATTTTTTTCTTAACTAATAAATAAGCACTTAAGATTAACGCAATTACCAGAACTCCCCCTAAAATATTAGGGTGATCCATTCCCCCGTAAGCTCTGAGCCATCGACCCGAAGCAACTTCGATAACAGACGTCCCGCTAGCTTCCGGATCATGTAAGGCTAGCCCTAAATATTTGCAGGCAAATGATTTCTGAGTTAAAAATTGATAAATTGCTAATAGGGACTGCAGGAGAATGCTGGCTAAAAAAGCATAAATAATCTTAGCCCGATTTAAATAACATTCTTGATAGTTATTTCGCTCTGTTCCCTCTCGAATTAAATAAAATAAAGCTAGCCCCATTAAAAAGATGGCATAATGATAGAAGGCAAGTAATTTATCGGGAGCAAAAAAGAAAGATAATAAAATAAAAAGCTCTAGCCCAACCAAAAAGTACCAAACGATTGAAGTTTTTGTCTCCGTCTTTCTTTCCTTAATCTTAAAAATAAAAAACGGAACAAGAATTACTAAAAATAATAGTTGAGAAAGGTATAGACTAATCTCTGTAAAATTAGTTTCGCTCGCACGCAAAATCAACTTAGTTTGCCAGGGCAATAAAAAAACAAATAAATAAACAGCGTATTCAGAAAATGATTTACAAAATTTCATTTATTTTAGAAATATATTTATTAAAAAATTCTTGTCGTTTGTCATGAAGATGCAGCTTAAGAATATTATCACCAATATAAACCCCTTCTGATTTATTAATCTTAGCCTTTAACTCCTTAGGCATTATCCGCAATTGAATTTTTCTGGCGATTGTTTCCAGTATATCCAATAACCGATTGACAGATGTTTTAGACTCTTCGCGTTGAGGGGAGACCAATCCATTAGCTGATAAAAACTTATTATAAGTATCTCTTTTATTATACAACAAAAACAAGCTGCGAATCCAATAATCAAAATATGGATCCGTTTCCAGCCTTAATTTATTAAGATTTAAATCGTTTTCGGCAATATAAAAGCTTAAGCAGATCTTATTTTTTTTATTGTTTACCCTTGGACGACTATTTAATAATTTAGCAAGACCGGCACAAAAAAAACGGCTCAACCAAATACGTTTGGTCGAGGTTATAATAAAAAAATCGATATCGCTTTCATCTCTAAGATTATGGTCGCCAATTAAATTAGAAACGGCAGTTAGTTTAACAAAGGGCCAAAAACTAAAAACTTTGCTAAAGCGTCGAGCAATTTTTATTTTTTGGTTAGTATAATTATATCTCTTCTGCCGAGTAATAATATTATTTTTTCTCCCTTTCAAGAAATAGAAACCCCACTTACTTTCTATAACTGGGCTAAGTGCCACTAGCTCTTTATTCAATATTTTAAAGATTTCTGAAAAATCTATTCTGCGATCGAGATATTTCCATATTTCAAAAGCGCTTAAGGGGTATTCAAACAAATCAAAGAAAGCAATCACAGAGATGATTGCCCTTCTTAAATTATCTTCGTTTTTTAGATTAAATTCAAACATGTTTCGGCTTCTCAATCTTTAAAATTTCAACTTTCTCATTTTTATTCGTTATATTTATTATGTCTTTATCAATTTTTTTAAATTCCACATAAGCATTATTATAATGATTTACCGTCGTTGACATACTAACCCCCAATTTTTTCATAAACTCATCATAACTTAAAATATGTCTTCCCAATTTCTCAATATTTACCTTTATCTCTTTGGCTTTTTCTTCAATTTGCATCGCCTTTAGACCTTGTAAAACTGTTTGCAAATAGGCGAAGAAGGAGGTAGGGGAGACGATTATAACTTTCTTGTCCCGAAAAGCGTATTCAATTAAATCGCGGGTATTTACTTTGACTGCGCCGACTTTATTGACCAACAAATCATAATAAATCGCTTCGGAAGGAATAAACATAAAAGCGAAATCCATGGTATTTTTTCCGGGAACGATATATTTAGAAGTTTCATCTATCCTATTTTTTAAATCCTGTTTAAATTCTCCTTCAAATTTTTCCCTTGTCTTCTCATCGGAAGTATTTAAAATACGTTCATAATTTTCCAAAGAGAATTTGGCGTCGATCGGAATAATTTTATCTTTTACAAAAACAACCGCATCAACAATCAAATCTTTGCCGGTCTTCTCGTCTTTTCCTAACTTATATTGAAGTTCGTAGGCGTTTGGTGGCAAAACATTTTTTAAAGTTTCCTCTAAATAATATTCTCCTAGAATCCCGCGTTGTTTTGGGTTCTTTAAAATATCTTGCAAACTTTGAAGTTGCGCGGAAAAATTAACCACTTGCTTATTTGTCTCGTCTAGTTTGGTAAGTTTTTCGGTAACTTCGGCGATTAACTTAGCCGACTGAGTTGTTATATTCTGAACTATTCTAGTCGTTTGGCCGAATTGCTCTTGATTAGTCCTGTGCGTTTCCGACAGTTTCTTATCTAATTCTTGGCGCAATTCACTATTTTGAGAAGACAGCTGAGATAGTTTTTCTGACTGTTGAATTAAACGTTCGGCCAAAGAATCCATTTTGTTATCGCTTGTATTATCTTTCTTTCTTAATAACAAAACAATAATCGCGACAATGCCACAGAATAATAAAATTAAAAAATAAACGCTAAATGAATTCATAAATTAATTAAAATTAACTTTTATTCTTCAATAAATCCCTGATTTCTGCTAAGAGCTCTTCTTGACGATTTGTTTTTTTAGCTTCTTCCACTTTTTGTTTAGCCTCGTCTTCTTTAAGAAGTTTCTTCTTTAAACGACTTAATACTTTTATCATCAAAAATATCGCCAGAGCAATAATTAAAAAATCAAAAATATTTTGAATAAAAACTCCGATATTTAAAACGATAGCCGGCGATAATATCGCCCCATCAGGACCAAGTAAGGCATTTTTTAAAATAATTTTAAAGCTGGTAAAATCAACACCACCGATAATTAATCCGATAAAAGGCATGACAACGTCCGCAACTAGCGAAGAGACTATTTTACCGAAAGCGCCGCCGATAATAACCGCAACAGCTAAGTCAACAACGTTCCCTTTGACAGCAAACTCTTTAAATTCTTTTATAAATCTCATAAATTAATTTTATCAAAAATTTATCTTACAAAAGCGCCCCGCAAAAAACGGGGCGAATATCTTATACCCAAGTAACTCCGGCAACGCGATCATTATCTGCCTTAAAGCGCATAATTCTTACTCCCTGAGTATCGCGACCCAAGACATTAACTGATTTAAATGGCGTTCTAATAACCTGCCCTTGCTCAGAAATAATAATTAAATCACGTCCCTCCATTGTATCAGCGTTAACCAAAAAGGCATTAGTGATATTTCCGGTCTTATCTGTTACCTTGGCTGTTTTGATTCCGCTTCCTCCACGACCCTGAACTTTATAAGCACCAAAGTCTGTTCGCTTACCAAAACCATTGGCCATAATAGTTAAAATTTGATAATTTCTTTTTCTTTCTTTATCTGTTTTAGCTATTCCCATCCCAATCACTAAATCGTCTTTATGCAGTCTTATTCCATGGACGCCAGCAGCCCCTCGTCCCATATCGCGAACATCGGTTTCTTTAAACCTTATTGCCTGCCCTTGGGAAGAAATTAATTGAATATGGTCGCTTCCAGAAGTTGGCTTAACCCAAATTAACTTATCATCATCTTTTATTTTAATCGCAATCAATCCGTTACGCCTAACGTTGGAAAAAGCACTTAATTCTACTTTTTTAACTAGCCCCTTTTCAGTCGCAAAAAATAAATATTTACTAAACACCGCTTTATCAAGAGGTAAAATGGAAGAAACCTGTTCTCCGCCAATTAAATTCAAAAAATTTACCACTGGAGTTCCTTTGGCGATACGAGAAGATTGTGGAATTTCATAAACCTTCAATTGAAAGGCCCGACCCTTAGTTGTAAAGAAAAGAACATCATTATGAGTATGGCTAGTAAACATAAATTCAACAGTATCTTCTTCTTTAGTTGAAAGCCCCATTACTCCTTTTCCGCCACGTGCTTGAACCTTAAAAATATCTGGCTCTAATCTTTTAATATAACCATCGCGTGTCATCATTACAACCGTTTCTTCATTCGGCACTAAGTCCTCCATACTGAATTCTGCCACACCATGCACGACAACATCGGTTCTTCTCTCATCTCCGAATTTTTCTGTTAGCGCCTTAAGCTCATCCTTTACAATCCCTCTGATTCTCGCAACTGACTTTAAAATCGCCTCCAACTCTTTAATTAATTTTAATTTTTCTTTTAATTCTTCTTCAACTCTTAATTGCTCGAGGTTAGCTAAATTCTGTAACCTCATCTCTAGGATAGCAACCGCCTGTTTTTCGGAAAGTTTAAACTTTTTAATTAAATTAAATCTAGCCACCTCTTTATCCTTGGAGGCTCTGATTGTTTTAATAACTTCGTCGATATGATCAAGAGCGATCATTAAACCTTCTAAAATATGAGCTCTATCTTTTGCTTTCGTCAAATCAAACTGTGTTCTACGTCGTACTATTTCTTCACGATGCTTAATATATTCCTCTAAAATCATTTTTAAAGTCAAAACTTTTGGCTGAATTCCATCAACAAGGGCCAACATATTAAAATGGAAAGTAGTTTGTAACGGAGTATGCTTATAAAGTGCATTTAATATTTTTTTCGGATAAGAATCCTTTTTAAGCTCCATAACAATACGGACCCCATCTTTATCGGACTCATCTCGCAAAGCTTTTATTCCGTCAATCTTCTTGTCTTTAACTAAATCAGCTATTTTTTCAACTAAATCTGCTTTATTCACTTGATAGGGAATTTCTGAAACAATAATTTGAAAAGTTCCGCCTTTCTGCTCTTCGATATCCGCTTTCCCGCGCAAAACGACACCACCGCGACCGGTTGCATAAGCGTTTAAAATATCTTTTCTATTATAAATGATTCCTCCGGTTGGAAAATCTGGACCTTTAACAAACTGCATTAAATCCTCAATACTCGCATCGGGATTTTCAATTAAAAGATCAATCGCGCCGGATAATTCTCTTAAATTATGAGGCGGGATATTAGTAGCCATCCCGACAGCAATCCCCATTGTCCCATTTAATAATAAATTAGGAAGTTTAGCTGGGAGTACTCTTGGCTCTTGGTGGGAACCGTCAAAATTAGGAATAAAATTAACAGTATCTTTCTCAATATCAAAAAGCATTTCTTCAGAAATAGCAGATAGTTTTGCCTCCGTATAACGCATCGCCGCCGCATTGTCTCCGTCCATTGAACCAAAATTTCCTTGTCCTCTGACGAGCGGATAGCGCATTGAAAAATCTTGCGCCATACGAACCATTGAATCATAAACGGCTGAATCGCCATGCGGATGATATTTACCTAAAACTTCACCGACGACGGTAGCTGATTTTCTAAATTTGACATTAGCCCTTAAACCAACACTCCACATCGTATATAGAATACGCCGATGAACTGGCTTTAAGCCGTCTCGAACATCGGGTAAAGCACGTGAAACAATAACACTCATCGCATAATCCAAATATGATTTACTCATTTCATCGACAATCGGTTGCTCTTCAACCATCCCATACTCGGTTTTGCGACGAACATTAAGAGTTGGTGGCATATTATCCTCCATACTGAGCTCGTCTTTTTTTTCTTGTTTTTCTTTTTCTGACTTTAGCATATAAATTAATAAGCGATTTGCGTTATCCCCTCACAGCCTGCAGGAATTTGGCAAGAACGCGCCTCACCGATACTAGGCATGCAGTTGATAAATGCAGGACAAGATGGATTTGATTTAATAATCGGCAATGTTGTCGTTGAATTACTATTCTCAGGAGTAGACGAAGCAAATTTTTCTGTTTCTTTAATTAAATCTTGAATAAAAGCCGCCTCAGACAATTCTTGCTCCTGTAAATTTTTAGCGTCAAATTCTTTTTTCTCTTCTTTAATTTGATCTAAGCGCCCATTAATTTCAGAAAGGGCTTGATCAATATTTGTTTTGATTTCAGTCCACTCACCTTTACTCTCAGGGGCTAAATCATTCGGCTTAAATTGCCAGATATTCTTAAAATTTAAAACCCAAACAATAACTAATAAAATGACAAAAAAAGAAACACCAATTTTCATTAAAAATACTTTCTTTTGCTTTTCGTCATTCATAAAAAACTATTCCTTAATATTGTCCAAATTAACATCATATAGAATCTGCTCGGCGATTAAGCGATAATCTAAAATTTCATCATTACTAAACCAAATTGGAATTTCTCTTTCGGCATCGGCAACGGGATCAGAACAATGAACCAAATTACGCACCGCCCGACTATCAAAACTAGCCAGTTCGTAAGAATCTAAAGTATAATCACCTCTTATTGTTCCGCTATCTGACGACATTGGCTCAGTTGAACCAACAATTTTTTTAACAATTCCGACTGCTTGATTACCCTCCCAAATCATACAGACGACTGGCCCACAGCTCATAAAAGTAACAAGAGCTCGAATAATATCTTTACCATATTCAATCGGTTCCTTATCACACGGCATTCCAGCCGCCTTTCTCTCCTCAAGTATTCTTTCGCCTTTCTTTAAAAACCAAGCTTCATCTTTTTCATAATGTTTCCAAATTTGGTCCTCACTTGCTAAATGCATTTTTAGAGCGACTAATTTTAATCCGGTGTTTTCAATTCTTTTAATAATTTCTCCAATTAATCCACGCTGAACAGCATCGGGCTTAAGAATCACAAATGTTCTTTCTTTTTTTGGGTGTGTCATAATTTTAAATACTTAATATAACTAGTTCCATGTCTTCTTGCGGAAGATCTTTTTTGGAAATTTTTAATTTTTCTTCGTACGTTGGAGTTAGCCCTAGTTCCTTGATAAACTTGTCTATTTCATCTAAATCAATTTTTAAATCTTTAGTTTTATAATGCATTGGAATAACAATACGTGGCTCAATTTGTGATATTACTTCAACTGCTTTTTTAGCGTCAAGAGTATATTTTCCCCCTACCGGAATTAACAAAATATCTGTCCCAACTAATTTTTCAAGCTGTGTATTATCTAAAATTTGACCTAAGTCACCAAGATGAGCGATGGAAATATCATCAATTTCAATTCTATACATTATATTATTTCCTCTCTCTGCGCCGTTCTTTTCGTCATGGTAAGAGTCGATTCCCTCAATTAAAACCCCTTTAAAATCATATTCACCAGCACAATCGATAATAAAAGGCTTACCGCGGAGCGCTTCTCGATTATTATGATCGTCATGATCATGCGAAATTGTTATAATATCTGCTTCAAAATTTGGAATTTTTAAACCAATATTTTTCCCGAAAGGGTCAGTCACTAAAGTAACCCCTTCCGGTCCAACTTTGTCCTGAATTTTAAAGCAAGAATGCCCTTGCCAAGTTATAATCATATGTTCCGATATTCCTAAAATAATAAAAATAGGCCCTCCAAGCTCAAATTTATTATATCAAAATAAAAGGCCTCGGTCAACCTTGTCTTAGGCCAATCTCGCCCTAATATTTCGTTATTATTTCAATATTTCCAATCTGATCTGTACGATAAACTTCAATTCCCAATGATTGCGCATTCTCAATCACAATCGGACTTGGATGCTTAAATCTATTATCACGCCCAACCGAAATAATTATTTGTTTCGGGGATATTTTTTCCAAAAAATCTAAACTATTTGCCGTTACTGACCCATGGTGCGAAGCTTTAAAAACATCGGCTTTCAAATTAATTTTAGAATTCATTAAGGCTTTTTCAACTTCAATATTATTATCTCCACTAAACAAAAACCTTTTATTCTGGCAATCTAACTGAGAAATTAAAGAATTATTATCATCTGCCTTAACGGCAAAAATAGTAGGCGGAATTATTTTTAAATAGCAGCTAGAACTAAACTCGATATTATTAATGCTATTTAAATATATATAATTAATCTTGTTGTTTTTAATAACATTCAAAAATTCATCATAGACTACTGAAGCAGGCCCTTCGCTTGGCAATATTATCAACCCTATTTTATATCTTTTAATTATTTCAATTAACCCTAAAATATGATCTTCATGAAAATGGCTGACTAAAATTAAATCAATTTTTCTTTTCCAATATGGAAGACTGGCTCCTAATTTTTTTAAAATTTTATTATCCGGTCCACCATCAATAAGAATTGTTTTTCCGCCCGGCTCTTTTATTAAACTGGCATCTCCTTGTCCAACATCTAAAAAATCTACTGCTAATCTTTCCGGAGATTCAAAAAAATAATAGGTTGAAAAAATTAAAAGAAAAAAGATAATAATAAACCAAAAACAATTCTTTTTATGTTTAAATATAATTTTTAAAATTCTTTTTATCATAACTAGCTATAACTTAAAAAAAAATAACAAACCCAAATTAATTATAAATGACTGAACTAAAAATAAAAATAAAAAAATTATAAACTTAATTTTATAATAATCGCTAAATACAAAAACCGCCCTGATTCCGCAAGACGATCTTTGTATAATTTTTAAATCAATAAAACCTATTAATTTAAATTAATAAATTCTAAAAATTATTTTTTCTTTTTTGTAGCTTTTTTAGCAGGTTTCTTTGCAACCTTCTTTACAGCCTTTTTTGCAACCTTCTTTACAGCTTTTTTAACAACCTTTTTCACAGCTTTTTTAGCAGGTTTTTTTGCAACCTTCTTTACAGCTTTTTTAGCAGGTTTCTTTTTCATAAAATCACCCCCTTTCTTAAAATATTTTAAATATTTTTTTGAATAAATTTTAATTGAAAATAAAAAATTTATTTTCTACTAATATTATACAACTTCTAAAAATAAGTAGCAATAGTTTTTTACTTTTTTTCTAAAAAAAATCTCCGTCGATTCCGAGACAGAGATTTTTTATAAAATTTTATGCACTACTCTTTCTTCACCAATAAAAATTTTCTTAAATTTTTTCTTGAAAATATTTTTTAAGTTCAGAAATTTTTATTCTTGATTGTTCCATTGTATCTCGATCACGAATAGTTACTTCTTCATTTTCCAGAGTGTCAAAATCAACCGTTAAGCAATACGGGGTTCCAATTTCATCTTGTCGACGATAACGTTTGCCGATGTTTCCATTATCATCAAACTCACAACGCCAATCTATTTTTAAAGAATCAAAAATATCTTTTGCTTTTTTAACGAGCTCTGGTTTATTTTTCAATAATGGAAACACGGCAATCTTAATCGGAGCTAATTTTGGCGCTAATTTTAAAACAATCCTTGTTTCTTCTCCAAGTATTTCTTCGGCATAGGCTTCGCTTAAAACTGCTAAAAAAGTGCGACCAAGCCCTGCTGAGGTCTCAACAATATGCGGCATAAATTTTTCATTACTAATTGGATCAAGATACGACAAATCTTGCCCAGAAAATTTACTGTGCTGACTTAAATCATAATCTCCTCGGGAGTGAACTCCTTCTAATTCCTTAAACCCAAACGGAAAATTATATTCAATATCATAAGCTTCTTTGGCATAGAAAACTAAATTTTCATGTTTATGCCATTTTAAATTTTCTGGTTTAATCCCTAAATTCAAGTAAAAATCAAATCTTATTTTTCGCCATTTCTCAAAATATTCCATATCATCACCTGGCTTCACAAAATACTGCATTTCCATCTGTTCGAATTCTCTCGTACGAAAAATAAATTGACGCGCCGTAATTTCGTTTCGAAAAGCCTTGCCGATTTGCGCAATACCAAAAGGAATTTTAACCCGTGTCGAATCTAAAACATTTTTATAATTAACATATATTCCCTGACAGGTTTCACCACGTAAATAGGTTGGCTCTTTAGACCAATCACTCGTAAAATTTCCTAAATTAGACTGGACGAGTAAATTAAATTTTTTTCCTTCGGTAAAGTTCTTCTCACCACAATTTGGACATTTAACTTTCTCTTTATTATCGGTAAATATTTTATTTATTTCTTCTTCGCTCATTTTTTCATCGGCAAATACTCCCGCCTCTTCCAATAAAGTATCGAGTCTTAAACGGCTATGGCATTTTTTGCATTCTGTTAACGGATCGGAGAAGCCTTTAACATGCCCAGAAGCTTCCCAAATTTTAGGACTCATAAAAATGGCTGAGTCGAGGCCGACAATATCATCTCGAAATTGAGTCATTTCTTTCCACCACTCTTTCTTAATATTATTAGCGAGCTCTACGCCATAGGGTCCAAAATCATAAACGGCGGCGAAACCATCATAGATTTCTGATGAAGAAAAAACGAATCCGCGACGTTTACAGAGTGAAACAATTTTATCTAAGGAAATATTACTTTCAACTTTTTTCATATATATTTTATAATTACATTTCTTCTAAGGCATTCATTCCTAAAATACCATATCCATTTTTTAAAACTTGAGCAATCGCCTTTACTAAGACGAGGCGCGCTTGCCTAATATTTTTTTCCGCTTTTAAAATACTAAACTCATGATAATAATCGTTAGTGAGCTGAGTAAGTTCAAACAAATATTTAGCAAGTTCACTCGGATTGAATTCGCGCCCAGCGCTTTTAATCACCTCTGGATACTTAGCTAACTTTAACAATATATTTTTTTCTTTTTGCTCCGTTAATCTACTTAAATCAGCCCGAGTGACAAACAAAGAAAATTTTTCTTTACGAACAATACTTTTCAGTCTGGCATAAGCATATTGCAGATAGCAGGCCGTATAACCTTCAAACTTTAAAGCTTCATCAATATTAAAAGTAATTATTTTATCAGCATTAATCTTTAGCATTTCAAATTTAATTACCGAAATTGTTAGATTCCAAGCGACATGTTTTATTCGACCTGCCGTCCAGTCCGCATGTCGATTTTGTGTTTCTAAAATTAATTTATCCCAAATTTTTTCTTTTAAATCTTGATAGGTAACCACATTTCCGGTTCGAGAAGCCATCATTCCTTCGGGCAAAGTAACAAAATCATAAGTTAGATGAACTAATTTTTGCTTGTAGCCAACTAACTCTAAAATTTTAAAGAGTTGTTTAAAGTAGAGACTTTGTCTAACATCGACGACATAAATAGATTCATCTAAGTCATATTTATTAAATTTTTCAGAAGCGAGCGCTAAATCAGCTACCGGATAAAGAGCGGTTCCATCTGTTCTAATAATCGGTAAAACACCAAGACTATATTTCTCTAAATTAGCAATTATCGCTCCCTCACTTTTAACAAAAATACCTTTATCAAAAAGCTCAGCGACTAATTTAAACCCGTGATCAATTTCTTCATTCTCATAAAAGATATGAGCAAATTTTACATTTAATTCTTGATAAATCTCGGCAAAATATTTTATACTCCAATTTCTTGTTTTCTGCCAGAGGGCATAATTATCACCAGCTCGACTTTCAATTTCTTTCATAATTTCAATCACCTCTTCTTTATCATCCGGATTATCAGTTAGTCTTTGGCTTGCTTCCGCATAACATTTTCCCAGAAGACGGCCTTTATTTTCTTTACTCTGACCATACGAATCGTTTTGACGCCAGCCCCAAATTGTTTTAGCGACATGAATGCCAAAGTCATTGATGTATGAAACAGGAATAGCTTGATAGCCATTGGCAATCAATAATCTATAAACAGAATCGCCATAAGAGATATTTCTTAGATGACCAACGTGATACTCTTTATGCGTATTGCCGTTTGAGTATTCCAGCATCACTTTTCTGGCTGCCCCGCTTTTATTATAGCCAAACAATTTTTTCTCTTTTTTAATTAAGCCCGTTATTCCCTCGGCTAAAAAAAGAGAGTTAATAAAAAAATTAAGATATGGGCCAACTGATTTAATTTCAGAAAAATATTTTTTTAAATTTTCTCTACTATTTAAACTAAGAGCTAGTTCTCCGGCGAGTTCGGCCGGATTTTTCTTCTGTTCTTTGGCCAGTTCAAAACAAGCGAAACTTAAATCCCCAAGGCTGACATCAGGCGGATACAAAAAATCTATTTTTGGCAATTTTAATTCTGTAACAATTATTTCTTTTAGATTATCGAGAAACATAAATTATTTTTTTATCTTTAAAAATTGGCGTTTTCCTCTTTGAACTAGTATTTCTTCTTTACCAATAATAATTTCCGTTTTGGGGTCACTAATTATTTCGCTATTAATTCTAATTCCTTTCTGTTCGATTAACCTTCTGGCTTCCCCCTTGCTGAACGCGAAACCAATTTTTACCAAAAGATCAATAATACTCCAATTACTATTTTTAACCGTTATTAGCTTAATCTCCTTAGGGATTTCTTTATCCTGAACAGTCTTTTGAAAATATTCTTCCGCTTTTTTAGCCGCCTCATCACCTTTAATCATCTTAACAATTTCATAAGCCATTAACTTTTTTGACTGCATGAGATTTTCTCCCCGACTAATCTCTTGCCCAATTTCCTTAATTTGTTTCATCGGGACATTAGTCAACAACTCTAAGCCCATAATAATATTAGAATCTGGATAAGACATGGCCTTCCCGTACATATCCTCTGATGTATCGCTCAAATTAATACCGTTGCCCTTTGTTTTACTCATCGTCCGCCCGTCTGGCGCATCCATCATTTTATTAGTTCGGACAAATTTTTCTTTATTCAAATAGGCCCGACTTAAATCTCTGCCAACCAACATATTAAAAGTTTGGTCCGTTCCGCCAATTTCCATATCAACCTCCATCGCCACTCCGTCATAACCCTGCATTAGTGGATAAATAAATTCATGCAAACGGACTGGATTATTTTCCTCGATTCTCCGTTTAAACATATCCCTTTCCAACATTCTTTGAACGGTAATTTGGGACATCAACTTAATTAAATCATCCAATTTTAACTTCGAAAGCCAGGTAAAATTTCGCTTAAATAATACGGGGTTTTCTCCCTTAAAATCAATTAACTGGGATGCTTGTTCTTTCCAGCCAGCCATATTCTTTTCAATTTCCTCATCAGACAAAAGAGTTCTAGTTATGTCTTTATCTGGGTCGCCGACTTTAGCCGTAAAATCTCCAACCAGAAAAATTACTTCGTGACCAAGTTTCTGTAATATTCTCATGGCCCTAATCCCAATGGCATGACCGACATGCAAATAAGGGCCGGTCGGATCAAACCCTTGATAAATTTTTAATCTTTCTCCTGAATAGAGCTTTTTTCGAAAACTATCAACCGACGGATAAATACTGTCCACTCCTCGAGTTAAAAATTCTTCAATTAATTCTTTGTCGACGATAACTTTACTCATATATTTTTATTTACCACTTTCAAGTAGCTGACTCTTTGTTAAAACTGAATTTAAGAAGCAAGCGCTTGGTACTAATTATGAAATTATGTTATAATATTAACAGACTTTTGCAAGTTTTTCAATTAATTATAATAATCAAGCTAAAATTAAATTAGCCTTTTAACTTTATGTTTTCTTATCGCACAATGCTAAAACAAGCCTGGAACATCACTTGTAAACACAAATATTTGTGGTTTTTCGGACTCTTTGCTTCACTCGCTATTGCCAGCGGTTCACTGGAACACCAGTTCATCGCCACAAGTTTCAACCAAAGTCTGGTCAATGGATCATTTTATTTTCTAAGTAACATCTTGGCGATCGGAGAATTATTCCAAAATCTTTGGATTGGTCTAATGGATTTATTTAATTACAATATTTTGATAATTATTAATACACTTACCGTCCTTCTAATTACTCTAATTTTAATCATCGCTTTTATTTGGTTAGCAATTAGTTCTCAGGCCGCTTTGATTATAAGCGTTAAAAAAATAATAAATTCAAAGAAAAAAGATATTAGTTTAAGTATTCGCGAGGGAATGACTAAGGGCCACAGACATTTCTGGTCAGTTCTTCTTCTAAATATTCTAACAAAAATATTAATCAGCTTTTCCTTATTTATCGTCGGCCTTCCGCTTTTATTTATGTTAGTTAGCCAATCATCGATTGCTTTAATTCTTTATACTTTGTTCTTTGTTGTTTTTGTTCCCGTGGCCGTATCCCTAACATTAATTATTAAATACGCTATAGCTTATCGTGTTTTGGACAATGAATCTACGGTCAACTCAATAGAAAAAGCTTATAAATTGTTTAGGAATAACTGGTTAATTAGTTTGGAGGTAGCAATTATCTTGTTTTTAATCAGCTTCTTGGCTGGATTCTCCTTGCTTGTTTTAGCTTATATCTTTATTTTTCCTCTATTTTTAATGGGGGCAATGATGAAAGCAGCCTGGTTGATGTCTTTGATGATAATAGTCGGCTTGATAATTTTGGTTGTTTTTGGTTCGATTTTAACAACCTTCCAAATCTCAACTTGGACTAATTTGTTTTTGTTATTAAAAGAAGAAAAGGGAAAAGCAAAATTAGAAAGAGTTTTCAACCGAAAGAAATAACCTATGAGTGACTTAAACTCCATTGAAAATCTAATTAATCCGACCGATGACGAGGAAAGTGTCACCGGTCTTTTTGCTAAAAAACAAGTTGAAATAAAACTTAAAGAAGCTGAACGTGAAACAAAAGAAATCGCTCAAAGTTTAGGAATGCCTTATGTTAATTTGGTTGGTTTTCCAATTAGCCCGGAAGCTCTCGTATTAATTCAAGAACAAAAAGCTCGTGATTTAGGAGTTGTTTGTTTTTTTTATGATGGAAAAAATATCCGACTTGCCTGCCTTGAACCAAGCCCAGAAATTCAAGAAGAACTTGATCTTTTAAGTGAACAATACTTTACTGAAATAAAATTATATCTAATTTCAGAAAATAGTATTAACCATGCACTAGAGCTTTATAAAACGATTCCGAAAGTAAAAAAATATGAAAGCGGCGTTGAAATTAACGCAGAAAATCTGCTTAAATTTGAGAATGATATCGCTAATTATAAAAACTTAAATGAAAAGATTAATGAAGTAAATATCACGGACGTTGTTACCTTAATGTTGGCTACGGCTATAAAAACTAATGCCAGTGATGTTCATATTGAAGCAGAAGAGTCTGATGTTGCAATTCGATTGCGCCTAGACGGCGTTTTACAAGAAGCGGCTAAAATAAGCAAGGAAAAATGGCATCAAATCGTTGCCCGTTTAAAAATCCTCGCGCGCGTTAAAATAAATATTGAGGATCGTCCTCAAGATGGGCGCTATACAATTTATTTAGAGAATAAAAAAATTGATGTTCGTTGTTCTTTCCTTCCAACCGCATATGGTGAAAGTGTTGTCATGCGTTTATTAGATTCAGCGGCAAGTTCTTTGGATTTTGAAAAATTAGGTATTCGCTCGGAAATTATGCCTATCTTGCAAAAAGAAATTGCCAAGCCAAATGGTTTAATTTTAACAACCGGACCAACCGGAAGCGGAAAAACGACAACTCTTTATGCTATTTTAAATAAATTAAATCAACCTGGAACTAAAATAATAACCTTAGAGGATCCAATTGAATATCAGCTATCAGGAATTAATCAAAGCCAAGTTGATAGTAAACATGGTTTTAGTTTCTCCGACGGACTTCGTTCGGTTTTACGCCAAGATCCAAATATTGTAATGGTTGGCGAAATACGTGATTTAGAAACCGCCGAAATATCAATTCAGTCATCCTTAACAGGCCACTTAGTCTTATCGACATTGCATACTAACGACGCAGCGGGAGTTATCCCTCGCCTGGTTGATATTGGAGTAAAGCCATATTTTCTTGTCCCTTCTATTAACGTCGTTATTGGACAAAGATTGGTAAGAAAACTTTGCCCACATTGTCGAGAAGAGCATCTTTTAAATAAAAGTGAAGAAGAACAAGTTCAGAAAATTTTATCTGTTATTTCGCCTAAAGCGGGATTAAATATTCCTCCTACTCTACCGACAATTTATAAGACAGGACAAGGATGCTCGGAATGTAATTTCATCGGCTATAAAGGGCGTCAAGGTATCTTCGAAGTCTTTACGATGGATGATAAAATAAAACAATTAACAATTGATAAGGCCCCTTCATTCAAAATACTCCAACAGGCAATTGAAAACGGCATGCTCACAATGCTTCAGGACGGTATTTTAAAAGCAATGGAAGGCGTAACCTCGCTAGAAGAAGTTTATCGAGTTATTGGCAACTTTGATTATGTTAATGAATTATACGATATTGTGATTTCTCAAACTATGGGTCGAGGAGTACACATCTCGGCCGCCGAAGCTGCACAGGCCGAAGAACTTAAAAAAGATATTTCCCTTATTCCTTCCGCCACTAAAAAAATACCCAATACTTCTTTAATCAATTTAATTATGGCCTTGGGCGCAAAAAGTAATGCCGGAGATATTCATATTGAACCGATGGAAAGCGACGTTAAAGTTCGCTTTAGAATTGACGGCGTCATGCATGATATTTTAAGTCTCCCAAAAACTAGTTATCTCCCTCTTCTCTCAGAAATTAAAATTTTAGCCGGCGCGCCAACTAACATAAAGCGAGCAACATTTGACGGACGATTTAGTATTTATCTACCAGAAAACAAAATTGATTGCCGCTTATCTATAATCTCTGGCGGTTACGGAGAATCGATTGTTATCCGACTTCTTTCTACTAACGCCATTAATCTTGACATGAAAACCCTTGGAATAACTTCTGTCGCCGCTTCATCGCTCCAAAAAGCACTTAAAAAAACCAAGGGGATTATTATTACCACTGGACCGACTGGCAGCGGTAAAACAACAACTCTCTATAGTATGCTCAACCAATTGAATAAACCGGATGTTAAAATTATTACAATCGAAGATCCGATAGAGTACCAGTTGGCTGGCGTAATGCAAACACAAATAGACGAAGAAAGAGGTTATACATTTGCGCTAGCAATGCGCTCTTTACTAAGACAGAATCCTAATATAATGATGATTGGAGAAATCCGTGATGATGAAACAGCAAAGATTGCCATTGAAGCCTCTATGACCGGGCATCTCGTTTTATCAACTATCCATGCTAATAGTGCTGCGGGGGCAATTTCCCGTTTTGTTGGGCTTGGGGTTGAAAGACAGGCTCTTGCTAATTCAATTGAGTTTACTATCGGCCAACGTCTTGTCCGAAAACTTTGTCCCTACTGCCGTGAAATCGATAAAATAAGTGAAGATGATGAAAAAAGAATTCGAGGAATTCTCGATAATATTAAAAATCCACAAATAACAATTCCAGAAAAATTAGAATTTTATCATAGCGTTGGCTGTGAAAAATGTAGCAATCTTGGTTATAAAGGAAGATTGGGCTTATACGAAACAATTGAAATGACTCCAGATATTCAAAAAATTATTCAAGGTGATAGTGTTACCGATTATGAAATCGAAGCTGCCGCCATTAAAAACGGGATGATTACAATGCTCCAAGACGGCATTTTAAAAGCATTAGCCGGAGAAACGAGTATTGAGGAAGTTTTCCGAGTAATATAATAAAAATATGATTGATGAAAAATTTTTAGCCGGTTTAAAAAAAGACTACCAAACGAATGAAAGTGCGCGACGCCAAATTATTAGTGCTTCCAATAATATTTTATTCGAAGCCAAAAAAACAATCTTCGCTTTGCAAAGACAAGATTTTAAAATAGCGGAAGAAAAAATAAAAGAAATAGAAAAATCTCTAAAAAATTTAGAAAAAAATTTCGGCGTTGATCGTTTAAGACGAGAAGGTGCTTATAAAGCGGCCGTGGAAGAATATTTAGAAGGAAAAACTTTCTACCAAACTATTAAAAACAAAAAAATAGAAGCTGTTTCTGGGCTATCCTTGGATTACGAGG
>Ga0265297_10001413_pt1 | contig 56607 bp, 50 predicted proteins | sample Munlanlwell13791_FD_192502 | JGI IMG/M metagenome (GOLD analysis project Ga0265297, IMG submission 192502) | Leachate microbial communities from a municipal landfill in Southern Ontario, Canada - Leachate well 137-91 | ecosystem: Engineered > Solid waste > Landfill > Unclassified | place...
GGGGCATGAGTATGGGGGCCGGCGTTTATTTTCAGAGTCAGAGAGAGGGCGACGCCGCCAACACGTTTGAATTGCCGGGTTATGGCAGGTTAGACGCGTTGGTGAAATACAAGTTGCCGATAGCGAAAGCAAAAACCACGCTGCAATTTAATGTGGAGAACTTATTGGATCATGAGTATTACGTGTCCACCAGTAATAGCAACACTTTCATAAATCCCGGTTCTCCGCGCACGTTCATGGGCTCGGTTAAGGTGGAGTTTTAATTAGCCGCGCAGGCCGGGGTGCATGTTTTTTGCACCCCGGCATTTAACCTTTATTGATGATTAGTCGCTTAATGTATTAATGATGCCCGTAAAAAACGTCAACTCCTTTCGAGACCACAAAATCCGACGCAAGATTTGGCTGAAGGTGCATCTATATATCGGTCTGTTCGCCGGTGCCGTGTTTGTGCTGATTGGTTTGGCGGGTAGCTTGTCGGTATTTTGGCCGGAGATAGACTCTGAACTGAATCCGGCGCTAAAAAAAATACAAAGCTATCCTCCACAAGCGGATTACCGGTCTTTGGATGAGATTGCCGTAGCGGCGAAGGCGGTTATTCCAAGGCAGGGCAAGCCGTATGCCTTGGTGTTTCCGGCCCGAACGGATGAAGCGTTTTCTGTCACCTACAGTTTGCCCGCACAGACTCTGAAGCAAAGCGAATGGCATCTGGTGTATGTTAATCCTTACAATGCCCGTGTCTTGGGGCAGCGTTTGATGTTCGATACCGGCAATGCCTGGCGGGGCAACCTGATGAATTTTTTCGTGCGTTTTCATTACTCGCTGGCTTTAGGCGAAGCCGGTCGCACGTTTGTCGGCATTGTCGCGCTGTTTTTACTATTTTCTGTATTGACAGGCCTGATCGTCTGGTGGCCGAGCTCAGGTAAGATTTGGCGGGCTTTAACCATTAAGCGTCACGCCAGTGCTGAGCGTTTCAACTTTGACTTACATAAAACCTTCGGCTTTTATTGCTCTATTGTGCTGCTGGTTGTGTTGGCTTCGGGTATCGAGATGGTGTTCCCTGGATATGCCGATGGTCTTGTTAAGGTATTTCTGCCTTTAACACCGAAAGCGGGGGCGCCGATGTCAGCAGAAACCAGCCAAAGAGAGCCGATTACTTTGGTTCAGGCTGCTGCTATAACCGATAAACGTTTTCCTGATGGTGTCTATAAATGGATTTTCTTTCCGCAAGGTGAGCGGGACGCTTATCGTATCGTTAAGGGATCGCCGCAGGAAGTTAATCGAACCCGCCCGAGACGAACGTTGTGGCTCGATCAATATAGCGGCAAGATAGTGCAGGAACGCGACCCGATGACCGATGCTGCCGGGGATGTTTTTTTACAGTGGCTTTATCCTTTGCATAACGGCGAAGCGTTCGGACTCAGCGGACGCATTATTATTGCGATTACCGGATTAGTGCCGCTGCTGCTATACGTGACCGGCGTTATCCGCTGGCTGCAAAAACGCAAGGCGAAAAAAAATCTTGCCAGGCAAGTGAGTCGCATTTCAAGTCTGGTAGAACCATAGGATATTGGCGAACTACAGAGGCATCATATATCGGATTTCTAATATCAAGTTTTCTCTGCATATTGGTTTAATTGAGTAATTGGTTTTTTAACTGAGCATACCTTTTAATATATAGAAAATAACTATTCGTCTGTCCTTGTGGTTGATAAATTTTTATAAAACGCAAGGCCGTCAAAGTATCCCTATGGAAAAACAATGAATAATACTCCCTATACACCTGTGTTTATTCTTTCATGCGAGCGTTCAGGCTCTACGATGCTTCGATATATTATGGATACTCATTCGAAGATAACCTGTCCGGGGCATTTGTATCTGGGTGATTTGTGCAGCAGCCTAAATCGAACGTTAACCGGAACGCTTGCGCAGACGCATACCGAGCTGGATGAGGAAGGCAAAAAAAATTTTGCGATAAACGAAACCAGGAAAATTATCGACAACATAATGAGCCGATATACAAAGGCTAAAGATAAACAAATTTGGTGCGAAAAGACGCCGATGAATTTGGACTATCTGCCTGTATTGGAGGCTCATTTTCCTGACGCTAAATATATTTGTTTATACCGGAATTGCTTAGACGTGGTTCATTCCAGTGTCAATCTGAGTAAATACCGCTTTCTTCCTGAACATGTGCCTTATGTGCATAGAAACCCTGAAAGTATTATCGCGGCGATGGTTGAAAATTGGCTGGAAAAAACCGATCGGTTGTTGGCGTTCGAAGCGGCTCACCAGGAACGCTGCTTTCGAGTGAAATATGAATCCGTCGTCATGAGGTCCGAAGAAACGCTTTCATCATTATTTGAGTTTCTGGAAGTCGGATGGGAAAAAGACTTAATGGGGCGCGTATTCGAGGTCAGCCATGATCAAGGAGAGGGGGATGGTAGAGCGGCATTATCCAGCAAGATTCGCCAAGACTCCGTCGGAAAGGGAATAGAGGTGCCGCGGGCCGGAATCCCGAAGAAATTTATAACAGAAATTGATAGGCTGCTTGGCAAGCTGGAGTATGCCTGTTTGGATGATTATTATTCTAATAACACTGGGTTTATTCGCAATGAAATAAATGAAAATCCTATGTCCAATATATCGGATATATTTAAAAACCATTTTATGAATGCAATTAAAAATAACCGCGGTCGCTATCCTGCGCTTCAAGGAATATGGAAGATAATTATCAAAGGCGATACGGATAGGGCTTGGCTAATTGATTTATCCAATCAGGGTGGCTTGGTTACAGAAGGCGATTCCAAAGCTGATTCTACGCTTTGTTTATCAGCAGCTTTGCTGCTAGAAATGGTTAACGGAACAAGGGATGCGATAGAGGCTTTTGCTCAAGGAGAGATTGATGTAGAGGGCGTTAGCGACCAAAATTCGTTAATGGATTTAGGCAAGCTGCTTTTTTCTTGAAAATGCATAACTTAATTTTAGCCAGTAATGCTGCGAATATTGTTATTTATTCCAATGGAGTTTATGAATCTATTTCCGATTTTTCATCTGACTGAAATATTTCGAACCGAATTCTTAGCGTATTGATCTGCAAAAAAGTCGTATATCTAAAATAGCAAAACCGGCTTAGTCGTCAGTTTGCCGAAAGCTACATTTCAACACCTGTTTTGCCGAAGCCGAATGCTGTTTTTGGAACGGATTGCCGGGAAGCGGAAAGACGAGTTTTTCTACCGGCTCTGGATGAGAAAGGAAAGTTTTGTAAAAGCTGTCGGTGTAGGTCTCGGGTTAGATATTTCCAGGGTTGTTTCATCATCAGCGCCGCGCTGACGGTTCCAGCTGAATGTTATAAAGGGATTGAGTTTAAGCGGTTGGCTATTCTAATGTGAGCAAATGAGGTTAAAAAGGGCTTAAGGCGTCATATTATCGGCCTGTTCTAGTTAAGGCCGTCGTGTAAAAACAGAACAATAATGCTCGGCTATCAGGGATAAGCGTTTGCCCAATAGCCGGAAACTCGGACAAAAGGACATAATAATGGCAAACACAAACGACCAACACGTGGAACTGATTAAACAACCGATTTTTATCTTATCTTGTGTCCGTTCAGGTTCAACAATGCTGCGTTGCATTGTTGATACACATCCCAATCTATGCAGTCCAGGTCATTTGAGCTTGGGCCCGTTATGCGCCGGTTTATATACGACGGCTTATTATTCGCTGGGAGAATTGCCGGATATGGAGACTGAAGAGCAAAGAGACCAATTGGCAATCAAAGAAACCCGGCGGGTGGTAACAGACTTACTGGGCCGTTACGCACAAGGGAAAGGCAAAAAAAATTGGTGCGAAAAATCGACCATCAACATTGATTATCTGAGGATATTGACAAAGATTTTTCCACAGGCCAAATATATCTGTTTATACCGCAATTGCCTGGATGTTGCTTATTCGTGCATTAAACTCAATCCATTAGGGTATATGTCTGAATTGGCTTCTTATGTCCAGAACCGTCCGACTAATTTTGTTGGTGCGATGATCGATAACTGGCTGGAGAAGAACAGCAAGCTGATGGCATTCGAACAGGCTCATGCTAATCAGTGTATTAGGATTAACTATGAGTCTTTGGTTCTGCAACCGGAACAAGTCTTGGCAAAACTGTTTGATTTTCTCGGTGAGCCTTGGGATGAGCGCTTGATCGATTCGATTTTTCAAGTACCACATGATCAGGGTGATGGCGATCTGAAAGTCTGGTTTTCCGGAAAAATCAACAAGGATTCTATCGGCAATGGTACAGCGATTCCAGTAACCGCAATTCCGAATGAGTTGATGGCTGAGATTAACGCGTTCCACCAGCAGTTAGGGTATCCGACGATAGAGGCGCTATATGCCGAACAACAGAGTAATGACGAACAGACGATTCAGGATATAGACTTGGATGATTTTTTCCAAAACCGTTTTTTGCGAAATGCCACTACAAGAATGGATAAATTCAGACTGTTGCGCGGTGCCTGTAAATTCGTGATAACCGGGTTAAAAGGCGGTGTTTGGATAATTGAGAGTAATAGTGACGGTTTAACATTAAAAAAAGATGATAAATCCAGTGATTGCACAATCGCTACAACATATAAAGTTTTTTGTGAGTTGATTGAAGGCAGGAAAAACGCCGTCAATGCTTATGAATTGGGTGAAATAACGGGTGATGGCAATATAAACTTGGCACTAGAGTTTGGTAGGTTACTGTTTGGGGGGGATTTTAACCATACGGTATTGCAATTGTCTTCTCATGGTTCCCGCGAAATGTTATAAAAGGCTTGAACGTGTGTAAAGACGGGATGCAAGTCCCGTCTCTGTAAATTCGCGGGCTATTGCGATGCCGTTTGTTGCATGTGCGTTTGCAAGCTTAACGGGCGCATATCGGTCCAGACTTCCTTGATGTAATCCAGACATTCTTGCTTATTGCCGCTTTTGCCGGCAGTACGCCAGCCGCCCGGTATTTCTTTGTATCCAGGCCAAATCGAATATTGCTCTTCATGATTGACGACAACCTGATAAATGGTTGTGTCTTCTTCGTCGTCCCAAGCCATTGTTATGCTCCGTTGATAGGTGATTGCTGTAACACACCAGGTCCGCCGCTACGGGTTCCCTGATGCTTCCCTGTAGTAGACGATAGAAACGGCAAAATACCTCAGTGTCATGCCGGGTCCGGTAAATGGTTTTTGAATTGTTTACGGCAGTGCAGCAGGGCCTTGGCCATGTGTTTTTCAACCGCGCTATCGGATATACCGAGTTCCTTGGCGGTTTCGGCATAGGTCATGCCGTAAACTCTATTTAGGACAAATATTTCTCTAGTGCGCACAGGCAATTCATCCAGTATCCGGGTGATGGCGGCCAGTCTTTGATCGACGGATACGAGTTTTTCCGCCGAAGGGAATTCGCTTTGCGGGGGTAAGGATTGTTCTTTTGCTTGCAGGTAGTTTTCCGTTACTTTGCGATGTTTGATGTGATCGTAAGCGAGGTTCTTGGCAATTCTGAACAGGAAGCCGCGCGGATGATCGATCGTTTGTTTTTGCGCTTCGCGGAAAAAAATGATGAAGCTTTCTTGAGCAATATCCGCTGCTATCTCCGGGCAGTCGACAATTCGAGCCAAATGAAACTGCAATTCGGACTGGTGGTTTAAGTAAATGGCTTCTACGTTCAAGTTCAAATCCCTCTTCGTTGCTGTTAAGAATGATTACTTTACCGCTGAGCCGGCGGCGGTATCGGGATAAAAGCGGTATTCGGTTTTTCGGCTGCCAACAGCGTCAATGATTTGCCTGACCTGTTGGGTAAGCCGGCATAGCTTATTGAATCGATTAAATATATGTAATTCCATGTGCTTGTTTTGTTCGTTAGCGGCTATCGGTACACAGTAAGCGGTTTGTAATAAATCTAGTTTGCAGGCCAAGTTGCTATTAAGTATTGTTCATGGCATTCGATATATCTGTTGCGATACAACCTTGAAGGCATATCGACTGCTGTATTGTGCTTACGCCTGTTTCAGAGTCTCCGGCTAGAACTATTAAGCAATGACTATGCCATTCTATTGTTATTTTAATTACAATAGCTTATGTATCTGTTTTGGCTGCGGGCTTATAAAATGCGGCATATGGCGCATCAATAATGCGTTAAATAACATAGTTTTTTAAAGGCGATGCGTGTGCGAAAGCGGATTGGGAACATTTTTAGCGGGCAGATGAGGTTAAAAAGGGTTTAAAGCGTCCTATTACTAGGCCTGCTTTGGCTTTTATATCGGATGAGTTTGTTCTAACGCATCGAACAATTATATACGCGAGCTTAAGGGAAATTTTTATGCTAGTTTTTTTGTACCGCTCTTCCTGGCTAACGATTGTTGGCGTACTGTTTGCGGGTATTATCAGTGGCTTAAGCAGTGCGGCCCTGGTGGCGCTGATTAATGCAACGTTGTCGAATACCCTGGATACCCGGATTTTACCGTGGTTGTTCGGCGGATTAGCTATTGCTGTGTTGTCCAGCGGTTTTCTGTCGCATTATCTGCTCAATCGGCTTAGCGCTAAAACTGTTTACGATCTTCGCGTCCAAATCAGTCGCTTGATTCTTGTCGCGCCTTATCCGTATCTGCAAAAGCTGGGCAAGTCGGCGTTATTGGCTCATTTGACCGAGGACATCACGGCGATTGCCAATGCCAGTCAATTATTGCCGGTAGTTTGCATTAATTTTGCGGTCGTGGCGGGCTGTATGGTCTACCTGAGCTGGTTATCCTGGCATTTAGCCCTGGTTTTGGGCGGGGTCATTTTATTCGGAGTCTTGAGCTCCAACCTGTTCAGAGAGTGGCCGAAAAGCGCCGCGCTCAAGGCGAGGGAGGAATACGATGTTCTCAGCAGCGGTTTTCGGGCTTTGACGGAGGGTATTCGTGAATTGAAGGTACACCGGCAGCGTAGCGATGCTTTTATGGCGCAGTCGCTGACGGCCAGCGCCGAAGCCTATCGCCGGTACTCTTTTAGGAATGCGCTGGCTTTTCTGCTGGTTAATCAGTGGGCGCAATTCTTGTATTATGTGGTTATAGGCGCCATCCTTTATGTTTTTCCGGTTTGGCAAACCATTGATCAGAGCGTGATCCGCGGCTATGCGTTGGTGTTTTTGTTCATGATGTCGCCGCTGACCATCATTACCAATAGCTTGGGGGTATTCAGCCGCGCCAATGTGTCGTTACAGAAAGTCAGGCAACTCGGCGATCAACTCAAAAGGCAGGCGGTAGAGGTCGATGCTCCTGATAACCCTGAGATTCGCACAACGCTGTTTGAGCTGTCGCTACAAGGTGTGACGCACAGTTTTCATCGGGAAAAGGAAAACCGCAATTTCACCCTGGGGCCTATCGACCTGGATTTTAAACCGGGAGAATTGGTGTTTTTAGTCGGCGGCAACGGTAGCGGCAAGACTACGTTGGCAATGCTGCTGATTGGACTCTACTCGCCGGAGCGGGGGGGGATTCGCTGGAACGGAGAGATTGTCGATGAGCGCAACAGGGATGATTACCTGCAAAACTTCTCGGTGATTTTTTCGGATTTTTATTTGTTTGACGAATTGTATGGATGCGATAACGACAGCAACCATCTGATCATATCCGATTATTTGCAGCGCCTGCACTTGCACCACAAAGTGCGGGTCGATAACGGCCGGTTTTCCTCGGTGGATTTGTCGCAAGGCCAGCGTAAACGCTTGGCGTTATTGGTTGCTTATCTGGAAGACCGGCCTTTTTACGTTTTCGACGAGTGGGCGGCGGATCAGGATCCCGAATTCAAGCATCTATTCTATACGGAGCTGTTACCGAGTTTGAAAGCGCGGGGAAAAACAATATTGGTCATCAGTCATGATGACCGCTATTTCTACTTGGCGGATCGCTGCATCAAGCTGGAAGAAGGCCAGATTGTCGCCATGAATAAGCCGGTACCGGCAAGCAGGCAGACGCAGCCGGATGAGGATGCAGTTCAGGCCTACAGTTAAGGTGGCGGGTTGTGTATAACGATGAGCGTAGCGCGTGGGAACGAAAACGGTGAATATTCGAAAAACTATCTTATATAGCGGGTTGGGGCTGGCGAGTGCGGCGGCGATCGCGATCGGCGGCGGTTTCTGGGTCTTGCATGATGCGATGCCGCGGCTTGACGGCACGGTGAAGCTGGACCGGCTTACAGCGGAGGTTCAAGTACATACCGATGCCCACGGCATTCCGGCGATCAACGCCGCCAACCGTATCGATGGGGTTAGGGCGCAGGGCTATGTCGCCGCCCGCGATCGTTTGTTCCAGATGGACTTGATGCGGCGTAAAAGCGCCGGGCGCTTGGCGGAAATCTTTGGCGAAATGGCGCTGGACAGCGACATCAAGGCCCGAACCTACGGTTTTCATCGGGAAGTAAAAACAATATTGGCAAAGCTGCCGCCCGAGCATCAACATTACCTGCAAAGCTATGCCGACGGCGTCAACAGCTATATCGCGGAATCCGGCAAACTGCCTTTCGAGTTCAAGGTGTTGACCTATCAGCCTGAGCCCTGGACGCCTGAGGACAGCCTGCTGGTGGTATTGGGGATGTGCGAGAACTTGACTGCCTGGAGCGAACGCGGCGAACGCATGCTGAGCGTGATGGAAAAAACCTTGCCGGAAGCTGCGGTGCGTTTTCTAACGCCCGACACCGATTTTTACACCGGCCGGCTGTTAAAACAGGTCGAATCCTTACGTCCGGCGCAAGCGATTCCGGTCGAGGCTTTGGCAACCGCATTGGCCGATCGGCCGGCGGATAACCCGGCGTTGGCGCAGCTGGTGCAACAGTTCGACTTTATGGCCGGTTCCAATGCCTGGGCGGTCAGCGGCAAAAAAACCGGGGACGGGCGGGCCATTCTGGCTAATGACATGCACTTGGGTATATCGGTACCCAATACCTGGTACCGTATCGAACTGAATTACGGCGATACCCATGCCGCAGGCCTGACCTTGCCCGGTACGCCGCTGTTAATTGTCGGCAGCAACCGGCATATCGCCTGGGGAGCAACCAACCTTTCCGGCGATTTTCTGGATTTGGTGCGGCTCGACATCGATCCAGCCAATCCCGATCAATACCGGGTAGGCGATCAATGGCGGCGCTTCGAAGAATATCCTGAAACCATCGCCGTCAAAGGCGGTGCAGTCAAACAAATCGTGGTCAAGCAGACGCTTTGGGGACCGGTTGCCAATCAGCCGTTGCTGGATCAGCCGGTGGCGATTCACTGGGTGGCGCTGGATGCCGATGCGTTCAACCTCAATTTGTTCGATTTGGAGCAGGGCGAAACGCTGGAGCAGGCGGTGAAAATCGTCAATAGCACCGGCGGTCCGCAGTTGAATATTTTACTGGCTGACGATAAGGGCCGCATTGCCTGGACGTTGATGGGCAAAATTCCCAAGCGCTTCGGCAATGACGGTTTGGTCAGCCGCTCCTGGTCGGATGGCAGTATAGGTTGGAACGGCTATGTCGAACCCGAGAAATTGCCGCGCGTCATCGACCCGGCAGAAGGCATTTTGGCGTCGGCCAACGACCGCCGCTTGGGTAAAAATTATCCTTATGTGATCGGCCACCAGTTCGGCAACGGTTACCGCGCCTATAGGATTACCGAACAACTGAGGCAGATGCCGCAGGTTGACGAAATGGCCATGTTCGATCTGCAACTGGATACCGAAAGCGAGTTTTATAATTTCTATCAGCGCTTGGCCTTGGATACCTTGACCGCCGAAGCGGTCGAGACGCAGCCGGATTTGGCCGAGGCGCGCGACTACCTGCTGGCCTGGGACGGACGCGCCGATGTCGGCAGCCTGGGATTTGCATTGCTGGTCGAGTTTCGAAAACAATTGGTCGAATCGGTATTCGCGCCGTTTTTAACAGCCAGTCGGCAGGCCGATAAAAATTTCAACTATGCATGGACTTATATCGATACGCCGTTGCAGGCCCTGTTGACTGAAAAACCGTTGCACGCATTGCCCGATGCGGCGCATTATCAAGACTGGAAGGGCTTTATTTTGGGACAGTTGAAACAAAGCATACAGCGCTTGCAAGCCCAGCAGCCGGGAGTCGCGTTAAGCGAATTGAATTGGGGCAAACTGAACAGGGTCAAACAATCGCATCCGTTTTCCCGCGCCTTGCCGATACTGAGCGATTTTCTTGATATGCCGGGCGAGGCATTGCCCGGTTGTGCTTTTTGCGTTCGCGCAGCGGGTCCAGGTTTCGGCGCCAGCGAGCGGCTGGTTGTTGCGCCGGGCCATTTTGAGGATGCGATTTTGCATATGCCCGGCGGCCAGTCGGGTCAGCCGTTGTCGCCGTATTACCGGGATCAGCAGGACTATTGGCTAAAGGGCTTGCCGATGCCATTGGCCGCAGGCAAGTCCGAACACACACTGCTGCTGCAGCCGTATGGCAAGTAAAGAGATATGAAAAATAGAACACGGATTTGGCTGATCAACATTGATAAAGGAGAAAATAAAATCCGTCTAACCAGTGCCATCCGTGTTTTATTATAAAATCAGCATCTGCTGAGTCGTTACAATACGAAATACAATTAACAATGGGTTTTAGGTAGAATGAATATCATGAAACGTTACTATTCAGTGATTTCGACGGCTAACTCCGCGGATTACTTTGCCGGTTGCGTTTTGGGGCTACGGAGAGCTTTCTATGCAGAAACTGAGTAGTTATCTATGAAACAGAACAGCGAAACAAACAGTTTGGAATCCGGGCTTGGTAACGACATTGACGAACAGGCGGTTGCGTGGTTTGTACGGTTGCGGGCCGACAATGTCAGCAGCGAGGAAAAATCGTCCTTTTTGCGTTGGCTGAACCAAGCCGATGCGCATCGCGACGCCTTTAATGAAATCAGTAAATTGTGGGGAGATGCCGATTTGCTGCAAGCGCTCGGCGACACAGCCCAAAAGCACAACATTGCACCGCATAAAATAACAACCGCGCATTTCAAACTGCCGCTGGCGATCGCGGCCTGCCTGATCTTGGCCTTATCGTTCCGCAACGAACTGGGAATTTTGACGCAAGGCGATTATTCAACCGGAGTAGGCGAACGCAGAACCGTCTATTTCGATGACGGTTCTACCGCAATGCTCAATACCGACAGCGCTATCGCGGTCAACATGGACGGCCCGCAACGCAGGGTCGAACTGCTGAAGGGAGAAGCTTATTTCGAGGTTAAACCCAATCCCGGCCGGCCGTTTGTTGTCCAGGCGGCTCATTCGACGACCCGCGTGCTGGGAACCCGGTTTTTCGTGCATGAACAGAGCGATGGCGACGAAGTCAAAGTCATGTCCGGCCGGGTTGAAGTGGCGGATCGGCGCACTTTGAAGCAGCCGGTGGTGTTGCATGATCGCGAGGCGGTATCGATCGATGCCGCGGGGCTGGGCGAAACCCGGCTGCTGAATTCGGAACTGGCGACCTCCTGGGTGGACGGTTTCCTGGTGTTTGAAAATGCTCCGCTGGAAAGCGTCATTGGTCAGATCCGCCGCTACCGAACCGGTTTGGTGGTTTACAGGGACAACAGTTTACGCGGACTTAAAATCAACGGCCGCATCAATTTGCGTGAATCGGACGATATGCTGAAAGTCTTGGGAAGAAACCTGTCGGTCAAAATGACCTACTTGACCGATTGGCTGGTGATTATCGGGTGATGTAGGTTTAAGTCGATCCACCGCATATAAAATTATCGCGCGAACAATGAATTCACGTTGTTCGCGGTAAACCTTCCTTGGCCATTGCGCAACATCCGGTTAATCAGTACCCTTAGCGGCTGGGCTTAAAGAGCTCCCACGTAAACGACTTTGGGCCGCTTAATTTATGACTTTACCGGGCAAAAAAACACTCATTATCGTCGGCGCGCTTGCGCTGATTGCTTCCGTTTACTTTTTTACCAAGCTGCCGAAAGTTGTGGATGTTGAAATCGTCACTCTTGAACAAGGCGAGGTCAGGGCGACGGTGTCCAATACCCGCGTCGGAACGGTTAAAGCCTGTCGGCGCTCTTACCTTGCGCCGGCAACGGGCGGGCAGGTTGCCGAATTACATGTCAAGGAAGGCGACGCGGTCAAGCAAAACCAATTGCTGATGGAGGTCTGGAACAAGGACCTGAAAGCGCAGGTCAAATTGCAGGAGGCCCAGGTCAGGGCTAACCGGGCATCGGCAGAACAAGCCTGCCAGCTTGGCGCAGGCGCTGAACGCGAGGCCGACCGTTTGGAGAAGCTGCAAAAATTCAATCATATCGTCTCCGAAGAACAGGTCGATATTAAAGCGACCGGCGCACGCGCCAAGAGGGCGTCCTGCAATGCCGCGCTTGAAGCTATTGCGGTGAGCCAGGCCAATCGCGATGCGGTTCAGGCCGCTGTCGAACGCACTCTGGTTATCGCGCCCTTCGACGGCACCGTGGCTGAAATCAATGCCGAGTTGGGGGAATTTATCACGCCGTCGCCGCCCGGCATTCCGACCCTGCCCGCGATCGATTTGCTGGACGTCAGCTGCTTGTATGTGTCCGCACCGATTGATGAAGTGGATGCGCCGCAGATAAAAACCGGCATGTCCGCCTGTGTGTCGTTGGACGCTTTTGCCGAAAAACGCTGCTCCGGCACGGTGAGCCGCATTGCTCCTTATGTTTTGGAAAAAGAAAAGCAGGCGCGTACCGTCGAGGTCGAAGTTAAATTAACCGATCCGAAAGACCTAAACGGATTGCTGCCCGGTTACAGCGCCGATATTGAAGTCCTGCTGACCAGTAAACCGAAGGCGCTTAGGGTGCCTGCCGAGGCGGTGCTGGAAAATAACCGCGTTTTGGTAATGCGTGAAGACGGCTTGCTGGAAGAGCGCAGTTTTAAGTCGGGCTTGGTCAACTGGAATACCGTGGAAGTGCTGTCGGGCCTGAATGTCGGCGATAAAGTGGTATTGTCGGTAGGCCGGGAAGGCGTAGTTGCAGGCGCCCATGCCCGCATACAAAAATGATACGGCTGGAACATATCCACCGCTATTTCCAGGTAGGCGAGCAATGCGTTCATGCCTTGAATGACATCAGTCTCAGCATCGAAAAAGGCGAATATGTGTCGGTAATGGGGCCGTCGGGTTCCGGTAAATCGACTTTACTCAATGTCGTAGCCTTGCTTGATCAACCCAGCTCAGGCCGGTATTTGCTGAACAATCAGCCGGTTACGCAGCTTAGCGATGATGAGCTCGCCAAAGCTCGCCGCGAAAACATCGGCTTCGTGTTCCAGTTTTTTCATTTGATTCCGCGTTTGTCGGCGGCCGAAAACATAGAAATGCCGCTGATACTGGCGGGCGTAGCGCCTAAGGAACGCAAGCAGCGGGTGCAGGAGGCGCTGGCGTCGGTCAGTCTGCAAGACAGAGCCGCGCATAGACCCGACCAGCTTTCCGGCGGACAGTTGCAGCGCGTCGCCATTGCCAGGGCTATGATCATGCGCCCCTCGATTTTATTGGCCGACGAGCCGACCGGTAATCTCGACAGCAAATCCGGCAAGGAAATTATCGAGTTGCTGGAAGGGCTTAACCGGCAGGGCGTAACACTGGTGATTATTACCCATGACCAGAATTTGGGCGACCGGGCGCGGCGGAAAATTCGCATTGTCGATGGGCAGATAGCGTGATAAGTAATCAGAATATAAAAAATCACCACGAACGACTGCATGGATGCAGGAGCAATTGCCGAAACACGAAGGACACGAAGTTTTTTGTCTTTGCTTTTCTTCATGTATTCATTGTGAATTGCTATACGCATTTTTTATGGTCAACTAGCAAAGGGCTGAGTTTAGATAAATCATGCTCATCAATGACACATTAACCCAAGCCTTAGCCGCAATCAGCACCCAGCGCTTACGCGCGGGACTGATTATCCTGGCGATGAGCATCGGCGTCGCTTCGGTTTCGGTGTTGACGGCCTTGGGCGAAAGCGCCCGCCGTTATGTGGTTAACGAGTTTGAAGCCTTGGGCACCAACCTGGTCATCGTACTGCCGGGACGCACCGAAACCACGGGCGGACAGCCGCCGCTGTTTGGCGAAACGCCAAGGGACTTGACGCTGGATGATGCCGAGGCCTTATTCCGCAGTCATCATATTGCCGCCATTGCACCGGTGACCGTCGGTTCCGCGCCGGTTTCATCATTGGGCCTGGAGCGTGAAACCAATGTGCTGGGTTCGACGCATGCATTAAGACGGGTACGCCGATTGACCGTGGCGCAAGGCAGTTTCCTGCCCAAAACAGAGGTCGATAAAGCTTTGTCGGTTTGCGTGATCGGCCAAACCATACGCAATGAATTGTTTGCCAATCAACCGGCCTTGGGACAATGGCTGCGGATCAACGACCGGCGCTTTCGGGTGATCGGCGTACTGGCGGCGGAAGGGCAATCGGTCGGCACCGATTTTGACGAGATCGTGATCATCCCGGTGGCTTCGGCACAGGCTTTATTCGATACTCATTCATTGTTCAGGGTGCTGGTTGAAGCCAAATCGAAACCGGACATGTACAAGGCGGTCGATGACATCAGGGGCATTATCAAGGCCCGTCATGAAGGCGAGGACGATGTGACGCTGATCACCCAGGACAGCGTGGTCAGCACCTTTGACAAGATATTGACCGCGCTGACCCTGACCGTAGCCGGTATCGCCGGAATCAGCCTGGCGGTGGCCGGTGTGTTGGTCATGAATGTGATGCTGGTCAGCGTGACGCAACGCACTGCCGAGATCGGTTTGCTGAAGGCATTAGGCGCGACCAGGCGACAGCTGCTGTGGCTGTTTTTAGTTGAAGCGGCGATGTTGTCGCTGGCAGGCGCAGTGCTGGGCGTGGTGCTGGGGTACCTGACTCTTGGCGGTTTGCAGGTTTTTTACCCGAGTTTTCCGATGCATTTGCCGGCTTGGGCTTTGCTTGCGGCATTGGCCGTATCGTTGTTTACAGGTCTATTGTTCGGCGTATTACCGGCCAGAAAAGCGGCCAATCTCGACCCGGTCGCCGCATTGGCGAAGCGGTAAGCTATGCGCTACGCCGACCTGATTTCATTGTCATACCGGACGGTTATCAACCATAAATTGCGCTCGGCTCTGACTGCGTTGGGGCTGATTATCGGCATCGCCGCAGTGGTGATTTTAACCTCGATAGGCCGCGGCATTCATACTTTTGTGTTGGCCGAATTCACCCAATTCGGCACCAACCTGATCGGGGTTCATCCGGGTAAAACCACTACCTTCGGTATATCGGGCGCATCGATCAGCACGGTAAGACCGCTGGTCATAGTCGATGCGGTCAGCTTGAGCAAGCTGGAAAACATCATCGCCACGTCTCCCATAGTGCAAGGCAATGCGCGTATTGAAGCCGGCGAAAAGCAGCGGCGCACCAATGTGTTGGGGGTTGGATCTGCGGTGCCGGAGATTTGGAAAATCAAGGTCGTTACCGGGCGTTTTTTGCCTGAAGAAGAAATCAATCCGCGCGCCTTTGCGGTGCTGGGCAGTAAATTGGCGGTAGAACTGTTTGGTACGGCCAGCCCGCTAGGCCAACGCATCAGGATAGGCAGCGACCGTTACCGGGTCATCGGTGTAATGGAAAAAAAAGGCCAGATGATCGGCTTCGATATGGACGATACTATTTACATTCCGGCCGCTAAGGCGCTGGAACTGTTCGATCGGGAAAGCCTGATGGAAATCCATCTGCTCTATAAAAGTAACGCCGCAGTTGCTTTAGTAGAAAAAACGGTCAAGCGAAACCTGATTGCGCGGCACGGCAGCGAAGACTTTACCATCGTCACCCAGAACCAGATGATTAAAAGCATGGATTCGATCCTGAATATCCTGACCTTGGCGGTAGCTGCGCTGGGCAGCATTTCCTTACTGGTCGGTTCGGTCGGCATATTTACCATCATGACCATCGCCGTTTCCGAACGGATTTCCGAAATCGGTTTGCTGCGGGCGGTAGGCGCGGAACGCAAAACCATTTTTCAATTGTTCTTGTGCGAGGCCTTGGCGCTAAGCGCTACCGGAGGGCTTTGCGGCGTGTTGTTGGGCATAATCGTCGTCAGGATTCTTGAGTCTGCGTTACCCGCTTTGCCGGTGGAGCTTGCCTGGGCTTATATCGTAGCTGCTTGTATGGTGTCATTGTTGATCGGCATTGCCGCCGGCGTGGCCCCGGCGATGAAAGCGGCCCGGTTGGAGCCGTTGGAGGCTCTGCGGACGGAGTGATTGCTTGTGCAGCGCTAAAATAAGTTTTGCTTTTAGCGGACAGCATAGGTTTTAAATAAATTCTTATTAGTTCTGGAACCTGTGTAAAATATTGACCCTATTATGTCTAATTTTTTCGAATGATAAGGCTTTGCCTAGTGGGGCGCGAGTAGGGGGAATGGAAGCTTACAGGGTGAGCAGCACAATTTTTTAAATCTTCAATTAAACAAATTTTTCTCATTTTAAACAGAATAACCGAGCACCTAAATGAAAACTAAGATAGTTACTGTCATTGCACTCGCTCTACTCGTCTTCCTTAACTTCAGCATATGGAGTTATGTGAACAACCCCTTGCAATTGCAGCCTTGGACCAAGACCACGATGGGCGTCACATTCGACCCCATGAGAAAACAGGATACTCAAACCAGCAATACTTTCCCCAGCGAAGCGGATATTGATCACGACTTGAGCTTGCTCGAGAATAAAGTGCATGCTGTCCGTACCTACAGCGTGCTTAAAGGACTGGACAAAGTTCCTGAACTCGCCGCCAAGCATAATCTGAATACGACTGTGGGCGCCTGGATCGACGGTAATCTTGAAAAAAACCGGCAAGAAATCGAGACCTTAATTAATGTCGCTCGTCAGAACAACCCCAACATCGTTCGTATTATGGTGGGCAACGAGGTTCTGCTCCGCGCCGAGATTCCGCCGGAACAACTGATCGAATATATCCGGGAAGTAAAGAAAAACACATGGCGACCGGTCAGTACATCCGAGACTTGGGCTGAGTGGATGAAACATCCCGAGCTGGTTGCTGAAGTCGATTTTATCGCCGTGCATATCCTGCCTTACTGGGAAGGCATTGCGGCCGAAGATGCAGTCGACTATGTTTTCGACCGTTATCACGCCGTGCAACAAGCATACCCCAACAAGCCTATTGTCATTACCGAGGTCGGCTGGCCTTCGGACGGTCAACCGTTTAAGCATGCGACCGCGTCGGTATCCAATCAGGCGAGATTTCTGCGTGAATTTCTCAATCGCGCCGATGCCGAAAAAGTCACTTACTATATCGTAGAGGCGTTTGACCAACCTTGGAAAATGTCTTTGGAAGGCTCGGCCGGAGCCTATTGGGGTATTTTTAACGCGGATCGGCAACCCAAATACCCGATGGACAGCGATATTATTGCGATGCCTAATTGGGAGCACTGGGCAACGGGTGCGGCTGTTTTCAGCATCATTTTAATGGTTTTGTTTTTGTTTACCCGCAGCAGTATGAAGCTGCCGGGACTGCTGTTTTTCGGTTTGATTGCCAATCTTGCGGCATCGACGATTTTCTGGTCGGTGTCGATAGGCGCACAGCAATATCAAACCAACATTACGATGGTTTTTTGGGGCATACTGATCTTGATGCAGGTCATGGCGGCAGTCATCCTGTTGATCGAGAGCTTGGAAATAGCCGAAGTCATCTGGCACCGGAAAACAGCCAGGACTTTTCAGCCGCTTACGCCGTCCCCGGACTTTAAATATCCCAAGGTATCTTTACATTTACCGATCCATAACGAGCCGCCCGATATGGTGCGGATGACGCTGGAAGCTTTGGACAGGGTGGATTATCCGAATCTGGAAGTGCTGGTGATGGATAACAACACAAAGGATCCTGCGGTTTGGGAACCGGTCAAAGCCGATTGCGAACGGCTGGGACCGAAATTCAGGTTCTTCCATCTGGAAAATTGGCCCGGCTTTAAAGCGGGCGCGATCAATCATGCGCTGGAGCAAACGGCTCCCGATGCCGAGATCATCGCCGTGATCGACAGCGATTACATTCTGTCGCCCGATTGGCTTAACTGCATGGTGCCTTATTTCGATAACGAAAACGTCGGTTTTATCCAGTCGCCGCAGGATTACCGCGACCGCGACCAAAGCATGTTTAAGTCTTTTTGTTATTGGGAATACGCCGGTTTTTTCAACATCGGCATGGTGCAAAGAAACGAATATAACGCGATTATCCAACATGGCACGATGACCATGATCAGGAAATCCGCGTTGCTGGAAGTGGGCAAATGGTCGGAATGGTGTATCTGCGAAGACAGCGAGCTGGGCTTGCGCCTATATGAAGCGGGCTATGATTCGGTTTACGTCAAGGATTCGTTTGGCCGGGGCGTTATGCCGGACACCATGTCCGGTTACATGACCCAACGCTATCGCTGGGTTTATGGCGCGATGCAAATCATCAAGGCGCATTGGCGCAGCTTTTTGCCCTCTAAAGATCCCGTGCTGACACCGGCCCAGAAGTATTATTTCATTGCCGGTTGGCTGCCGTGGTTTTCAGATGCGTTGGCGTTAGTATTTACCATCACCAGCTTGATCTTGACTGCGGTGATTCTTTACGATCCTATCCACAGCGAATTGCCTGCCAACGCCTTTTTATTGCCGACTGTCGGTATATTCAGCTTCAAGATTATCCGTGGCTTATGGCTATACCAAGCCCGTGTTCCGTGTTCCGTATGGCAATCGTTGGGCGCATCGCTGTCCGGGCTGTCGTTAACGCATACCGTCGCCAAGGGTACTTTGCAGGGTCTGTTTACTTCGGGCAAGCCGTTTATGCGCACTCCAAAGTTTGAACAGCACGGCGCCTTACTTGCCGGATTGTTCACCATACGGCAGGAATTGCTATTGCTGACATTGTTGAGCATAGCAATCGGGATGATGGCTTCGTTGGAGCATTTTGATAATTTTAGCGGCAGACTATGGATAGCTATTCTTTCGGTACAAGCCGTCCCCTATGTGGCTGCGTTGCTGACGGTATTGATCAGCATAGCGCCGGACTATAAGTCTTATAAACCCGAGTTGGTTGTCGAGGAGTCGGCTGCTGAATCCAAGTCCAAGAAAAAATAGCAAGGCATAGCCTCAGATCGCACGAAGACCACGAAGCAGAAGCTTTGTGGTCTTTGTATTTTCCATACATTATTTATTTTTTGTATCCCTTTGCAGTCTTCGTGACTAATCAATTCCGCTACATTAAACAATTTTCGTCGTTATGCTGAGGGTTGTTGACTCGTGTGCTGATCCGGGTGATCTGCATAGTACGGTAGGCGTCGGCGGCTAAAAAATCAGCAATCTCGATAGCGGTGTTTTTCTTATTCAGCCAGCGATTGTAATCATCGGGCATGATAATGACAGGCATACGGTCATGAATAGGCGTCATTTTGTTGCTGGCGGCTGTGGTGATAATAGAACAGGAATAAACCGTTTCCTGCTCATGTTCCCAGTGTTCCCAAATACCTGCAAAAGCAAACAATCCGTTATCTTGACGGTGGATATGGTACGGTTGTTTTCCGGCTTCAGTCGCATGCCATTCAAAGAAACCGGTAGCTGGAATCAGGCATCGTCGATGCCGGTAAGCTTTTTTAAACGACGGTTTTTCAGTCAATGTTTCGGCCCTGGCATTGATCAGGTGACTGGAAATAGCACGATCCTTTGCCCATGACGGAATCAATCCCCAATGCAGGTTAACGGCCCCGTTGCTACCGTCTTCCAGTTGCACGACAGCGAGAATCTTTTGTCCGGGCGGAATGTTGTAGTCGGGTTTGTGTACAGGTAAACTCAGCAACCTGAAATGATCCATAATCTGCTGCCCGGTTGCGATCAAATTATAACGTCCACACATACATGCACCCCGAACTGATAAAGCTGGAAAAAACCTTCAATCCGTCGATTCTAACAAAGATTGAAGATCCGCGGCTTTCGCAATACCCAATCGAGCTGTGGATGAAGCGGGACGATTTGCTGCAACCGGTCATTTCCGGCAATAAATGGCGCAAACTTAAATATATACTTGATCATGCGCTGTCATTAGGCAAAGATACCATCGTCAGCATGGGCGGCGCTTATTCCAATCACTTACATGCTTTGGCTTATGTCGGTAAGGTGTTAGAGCTAAAGACTATCGGGCTTGTCCGCGGCGAGCCGCCGGAAACATTGACGCCGACATTACTGGACATGAAAAACTGGGGCATGGAGCTGAGGTTTGTTTCCCGTTCCGACTATAGAATACTCCGGCAGCATAAAGGTTGGCATGACTTGCCCGGCTTAAAGCCTGGACAATACTGGTTGCCGGAAGGCGGCGCTTTAGATTTGGCGTTGAACGGTGTGGCGGAACTGGTTGCCGAAATAACAATACCATACGATACACTGTGTGTGTCCTGCGGAACCGGAACGACGTTGGCGGGTATTATTGATGCGGTTCCTGAGCGGGCGTCGGCGCTGGGATTTGCGGCGTTAAAAAACGCAGGCTTTTTGAACGCCGAGGTTGAAGCCAAACTGTCACAATCGCGTAATAACTGGCAGATAAACTTGGATTATCATTTTGGCGGTTTCGCCAAAACCAATGCGCAATTAAGCGCATTTATTGAAGACTTTGAATTGAAAACTGCAATTCCTCTTGAGCCGGTCTATACCGGGAAAATGATGTACGCTGTTTACGATTTAATCAAAAAACACTACTTCAAGCCTGATCAGCGTATTGTTGCGGTACATACCGGAGGTTTACAAGGGAAAAGAGGGTAGGGTGCATGCACGCCTATATTGAATTTGACGATGGTGTTGCGCGATGCGCACCCTACATGACTGATTTTGAATTTGAGTAAAACATGGACATAAACGAGACCGAAGACCTGATCGACCTTCAAAAGCCCGAACTTTATATCAATCGTGAACTAAGCCTGCTGGAGTTTAACAAACGGGTGTTGGCGCAGGCGAAAGACGAGAAGGTACCACTGCTTGAACGGCTTAATTATTTGTGCATCTCCTGTTCCAACCTTGACGAGTTTTTCGAGGTCCGCGTAGCCAGTGTTATCCAGATGGCGGCCATCGATCCCAAAGCTATTGGCTCGGATGGCTTGACCCCCAGCGAGCAGCTGGAGCTGATTAACATTCACGCTCATCAATTGGTTGGCGAGCAATATAAGGTTCTTAACGAGATTCTGATTCCAAAATTGGCTGAAGAGAATATTCGTTTCATTCGCCGTAAGGAATGGACCGAGGCGCAGCACAAATGGCTGGAAGCTTATTTTAACGATGAATTGTTGCCGATTCTAACGCCGGTTGGACTGGATTCCGCGCACCCTTTTCCGCGCATACTCAACAAGAGTTTAAATTTTATTATTTCCTTAACCGGAAAAGACGCATTCGGCAGAAACAGCGGCAGGGCTATTTTGCAAGCACCCAGGGCGTTACCTCGGATTATTCAATTGCCTGCCGAGGTAACCGGTAGCGGGCCGGCGGATTTTGTGTTTTTATCATCGATTATTCATGCTTTTATCGATCAGTTATTTAACGGCATGAATGTCAAAGGCTGCTATCAATTCAGGGTCACCCGGAATAGTGATTTTTTTGTCGATGACGATGCCATTGACGATTTACTACTTGCCGTGGAAGGCGAGCTGGCTATGCGTAATTACGGTGATGAAGTCCGCCTGGAGATCGACGCCAACTGCCCGGATGAAACCGTAACGTTTTTACTGGACCGTTTTGAAATGACCCGTGATCGTTTGTTTTTGGTTGAAGGGCCGGTCAATCTGAACAGGATTCAGGAGATTAATGACCTGGTCGGTCGGCCCGACCTTAAATTTCCTCCGTTTAAACCGAGTGTGCCGCAACAACTGGAACGCAGCAAAGACATTTTTGCTGCGATTAGACGTCACGATATTCTGCTACATCACCCGTTTGAGTCCTTTTCGCCAGTTGTTGAATTTGTACGTCAGGCGGCGGTTTCCCCCGATGTATTGGCCATTAAGCAAACTCTGTATCGAACCGGAGCCGATTCGCCTATCGTCGGCGCCTTAATCAAGGCGGCAAGAGCGGGCAAGGTGGTGACAGTGGTTATCGAATTGAGGGCTCGATTCGATGAAAAAGCCAATATCGATTTAGCCTCGAAGCTACAAGAAGCCGCGGTGCATGTGGTTTATGGCGTGGTGGGTTATAAAACCCATGCCAAAATGTGTTTGGTGTTAAGAAGGGAAGGCAAGGAGTTGCGCAATTATGTGCATTTAGGTACCGGAAACTACCACCCGAAGACGGCGCAGATTTACACCGATTACGGCCTGTTTTCCTGCGACAAGGAATTAGGCGAGGATGTGCGCCGCGTGTTTGCTCAGCTGACCAGCTTAGGTAAAGTAACAAAGTTGAATAAACTATTGCAATCGCCGTTCACCTTGCATCGCGGTTTGATGGAGAAAATCGAACGGGAAATACGCCATGCCAAAAACGGCAAACCGGCAAAAATCATTGTCCAGGTGAATGCCGTTGTTGAGGAGCAATCTATCCAGGCCCTTTACCGTGCGTCTCAGGCCGGGGTTGAGGTTAAGTTAATTGTCAGGGGAGTATGCTGCTTAAAGCCCGGTGTTTTGGGAGTATCTGAAAACATAGAAGTACGATCCATTATCGGGCGATTTTTGGAGCATGCGCGGGTTTATGCGTTTGAAAATGGCGGGGATAGGGAAGTCTACGCGTCCAGCGCGGATTTGATGAATCGCAATATGTTCCGCCGTGTTGAAATCTGTTTTCCTATCGAGAATAAGAAATTGCAAAACCGGATTCTGCAGGATCTGAATTTGTACTTAACCGATAACAGCCAAGCATGGCTTTTGCAGCCTGACGGAAGCTATCAGCAGATACAGAAAAACGACGCTGAAGAGCCGGTTCAGGCGCAAGCACTGCTTATGCAGGAGGTTCAATGACGGGCGTATATGAAATTGCCCAATTGGGCGCAAAAGTGCTCAGGCAAAAAGCCGAAGCGGTTGCCGATGTGCGTGATGCCGAGGTTAGGCGGATAATTGAAGCCATGCAGGCTACCTTGGCCTCAACCTCGGGTGTCGGCATTGCAGCGCCGCAGATCGGCGAGTCAAAGCGTATCATCATCATGGCTTCGCGGCCTACGCCGCGTTACCCATCTGCGCCGCTGATGGAGCCGACAGTGATGATTAATCCCGGTTTTCAGGTTTTGTCTGAAACTCAGGAAAAGGACTGGGAAGGCTGTCTGAGTATTCCGGGGATACGCGCCTTAGTGCCGAGATATCATGAAATAATGATCCACTATACCGATCAACAGGGCGGCTTAGTGGAGGCTCAGCTAAGTGGGTTTGTAGCAAGAATCTTTCAACATGAGTTCGATCATTTGGAGGGTAAAACCTACCTGGATAGGGTTGAAAACAATATGGATATTTTTGCTGAAAGTGAATTTATTAAACTGATTAATAGTAAGTTTTAATCAATCAAGCACGGATTTTTGAAAAACAAATACCTTACCACTATTACACTTCTGTTGTTAAAAACGCGGTTATGGTATGATTGGCGGTTTTAATTACCTGGATTATTATAAATGGCTAAAGAAGATCAAATTGAAATGGAAGGGAAGGTGATTGATACGCTTCCTAATACTATGTTCCGCGTCGAATTGGAAAACGGTCATATTGTGACGGCCCATATCTCAGGAAAAATGCGCAAGCATTACATCCGTATTCTTACCGGCGACAGCGTTAAAGTTGAAATGACTCCCTATGATTTAACCAAAGGCCGTATTACATTCCGTATGCGTTAATCCTGTTATCGACAGGATTAACGCAAGTTCCTTGGTTAGTCCTCGTACTAAAAATTGGCTTCAGGAACAATCGAGTCAGCGCTTTCTATATCGAAGTTCAGTTCGTTATCTTTCACGTAAATCCGCACATGTCCGCCGTGCGCCAATTCGCCAAACAGTAAGTCATTAGCTAACGGTTTTTTGATTTTCTCTTGAATGAGTCGCGCCATCGGTCTGGCTCCCATCTTCGGATCGCAACCGTTTTCGGCCAACCATAACCGGGCATCGGCATCCAATGCCAGCGTCACATGTTTGTCCGCCAGCAAGGCTTCCAGTTCAAAGATGAATTTATCAACCACATGGCCGACAATTGAAATATCCAGCGGCTTAAACTGGATGATCGCATCCAGACGGTTGCGGAACTCGGGCGAGAAGCCTTTTTCGATAACCTTCAAGCTGTCGGTCGCATGATCCTGCTGAGTAAAGCCGATAGAGGCGCGGCTGCCTTCTTCCGCTCCTGCATTGGTGGTCATCACCAGAATGATGTTACGGAAATCCGCCTTGCGTCCGTTGTTATCGGTCAATGAGCCGTGGTCCATCACCTGCAATAACAGGTTAAATACGTCAGGGTGGGCTTTTTCCAATTCGTCCAGCAGCAATACGGCATGAGGATGCTTGGTCACCTGCTCGGTTAGCAGGCCGCCTTGATCAAAACCCACATAGCCTGGGGGGGCCCCTATCAGTCTGGAAACAGTATGCCGCTCCATGTATTCGGACATGTCGAAGCGAATCAATTCCACGCCCAACACCTTAGCCAGCTGCCGCGTCACTTCGGTTTTACCTACACCTGTAGGGCCTGCAAAAAGGAATGAGCCGATAGTTTTTTGCGTATCCCTGAGGCCGGCGCGCGATAATTTTATCGCCGACGCCAATGCGGAAATAGCTTCGTCCTGGCCAAAGACCAGCATTTTCAGGTTCTTTTCCAGGTTGCCAAGCTTGTCTATATCGTTGGAAGATACCGATTTTGCGGGAACTCTGGCGATTTTGGATACGATGTCTTCTATTTCTGCAACATCAATCAGCTGTTTGCGCTCGGCTTCAGCGGTCATGCGCTGCTTTGCGCCCGCCTCATCGATAACATCAATGGCTTTATCGGGTAAATGGCGGTCGGTAATATAGCGATCCGATAATTCCGCCGCGACACGCAATGCATCGGAAGAATATTTAACGTCATGATGTTCTTCAAAACGGGATTTAAGCCCTTTTAGAATCAGTATGGTGTCTTCAACGGAAGGCTCAAGCACGTCGATTTTTTGGAATCTCCGCGCCAGGGCATGATCTTTTTCAAAAACGCCGCGATATTCCTGATACGTGGTAGAACCTATGCAGCGCAACTGGCCCGAAGCCAATGCCGGTTTAATCAAATTGGACGCATCCATCACTCCGCCGGAAGCAGAACCGGCTCCGATAATGGTGTGAATTTCATCGATAAACAGGATCGAATCAGGTTCCTTGTTAAGCTGGGTTAACAGGGATTTAAGCCGTTTTTCGAAGTCCCCCCGGTATTTGGTGCCGGCAACCAGAGCGCCCAGATCCAGTGAGTAAATCACGCTGTTCATCAAAACGTCCGGCACTTGCTCCTCGACAATCCGTTTCGCCAAGCCTTCTGCAATAGCGGTTTTGCCCACGCCGGCTTCACCGACCAATAAAGGATTGTTTTTGCGGCGGCGGCACAGCGTCTGAATGGTGCGCTCGACTTCCGCTTCTCTGCCGATTAAAGGGTCAATTCGGCCTTTTAAAGCTTCTTCATTGAGGTTGGTGGCGTATTTATCCAAAGGGCTGCCGGCCGCTTCGGCGTCTGGATTGCCGGGTTCCTGCGACCTGCTAGTTGAAGGATCATTTTCAGGATCGATTTTTGAAATACCGTGAGCCAGGTAATTAACCACATCCAGTCTTGAAATATCCTGCTTATTTAGCAGATAAACCGCATGGGAATCCTGCTCACTGAACAAAGCTACAAATAAATTGGCGCCGGAAACCTCCTTCTTGTCGGATGCCTGGACATGAAACACAGCGCGTTGTAGAACCCGCTGAAATCCCAGGGTAGGTTGGGTTTCCCGCTGGATACCCGCCGGAATTAGGGAGGTGGTTTCATCGATAAATTGCGTTAACTGGCCGCGTAGCGCCTTAATGTCACAACCGCATGCTATTAAAATCGGCTGCGCGGAAGGGTTTTCGAGCAATGCCAGCAGCAAATGTTCAACCGTGATAAATTCATGGCGTTTGTCATGTGCATTTTTAAAGGCATTATTTAATGTGATTTCAAGTTCTTTACTTAACATAAGCTCTCCAACCTACACTTCTTCCATCGAGCACATCAACGGATGATGATGTTCCCGTGAATAGTCATTAACAATATATACTTTGGTTTCAGCAACATCTTTAGAATATGTTCCGCACACACCAACACCTTGTGTATGTACTTGCAGCATCACCTGAGTCGCCTTTTCTTCAGACATCGCAAAAAAATCCATCAAAATCTCAATGACAAAATCCATCGGTGTAAAGTCATCATTCAGCAGGATAACCTTGTATAAAGGCGGTTTTTTCAGCTTAGGCTTGGCTTCCTGAATGGCCAGGCCGCCATCTTTATCTTTAAACGGATCAAAATCGGACATAACGGTAATAACGAAATTATTTTAAGCACTTAACATAGTGCCAATCAGGGGGAATTTCAACTCTTTATGTTTGCAACAAAATAAACAGGAAACTAACAAGCATTTTGAGTCTTTCTGGTAGTGTCTTTTTTACCAGCATAATCTATCCAAATCTAGTAAAATATCGGCTTTTGCAGTCGGAATTTTGCAATGGTTTGGAAACCACACGTTACAGTTGCCGCAGTTATTGAACAAGACCGACGTTTTTTACTCGTGGAAGAAGAAACCTCCAGCGGACTTCAATTCAATCAACCGGCAGGGCATCTGGAAAAAAGCGAGGATCTGATTGCCGCTGTCAAACGTGAAGTATTGGAAGAAACCGCATGGCGGTTTGAGCCTGAATACGTTGTTTCGATCCAGCTTTGGCGAAAAAATCCTGACTCGCCGAGCTTTGTCAGGGTGTGCTTTTCCGGCCGCTGCCATTCGCATAACCCGGCGCAACAACTGGATGACGGCATAGTCGCCGCGCGCTGGCTGACTCGCGATGAAATCGAAGCGGAGCGCCATCGTTTGCGTAGCCCTCTAGTGCTTATCAGTATAGACGAATATCTCAGCGGGCAACGCCACCCCTTATCACTACTTAAATCATTTATCGACCTTGACCATGAGTAAAAATGTAGTCGTCGGCATGTCCGGCGGTGTCGATTCTTCGGTAACCGCTTTGCTGCTTTTGGAGCAAGGCCATCAAGTCACCGGTTTGTTTATGAAAAACTGGGAAGAAGATGACGGCACCGAGTACTGTACGGCAATGGAGGACCTCGCCGACGCCCAACAGGTCTGCGATAAATTAGGCATAGAACTGAAAACCGTGAATTTTGCCGCCGAATACTGGGATGAGGTATTTGAAGTGTTCCTGTCCGAATTTAAAGCGGGCCGCACGCCTAATCCCGATATTCTGTGCAACAAGCATGTTAAATTCAAAGCCTTCCTGAATTATGCGATTGAAGACTTGGGCGCGGAATATATCGCTACAGGTCATTATGCGCTCGTGGCGGAAAAAGACGGCGAATACTTTTTGTTAAAAGGCATGGATCCCAATAAAGAGCAAAGCTATTTTCTGTACACGCTGGGACAAAAACAGTTATCGCGCACCCTGTTCCCGATAGGCCATTTGCATAAACCCGAAATCCGGGCTATGGCGGATAAAGCCGGTTTTGCCAACAGCCGCAAGAAAGACAGCACCGGCATTTGTTTTATCGGCGAGCGCAAGTTCACTGAATTTCTGCAACGTTACCTGCCCACGCAACCGGGCGAAATGCGTACTCCCGAAGGGCAGTACATCGGCAAGCATCATGGCCTGATGTATTACACCTTCGGTCAACGCCAGGGCTTAGGTATAGGCGGCGTCAAAAATGCGCCGGATGAGCCGTGGTATGTGCTGGAAAAGGATTTGGAAAATAATATCCTGATAGTCGGCCAAGGCCACGATCACCCGCTGATGCTGCATAATACGCTGGAAGCCAGCCAGTTGGATTGGTGCAGCAATAGACCGTTGACGGAACCTTTGCGTTGCACCGCTAAAACTCGCTACCGTCAAGCAGACCAAGCCTGTTATTTAGAGCCGATAGGCAACGACCGATGCAAGGCTACATTTGACCTGGCGCAAAGAGCTATTACACCCGGCCAATCCGTCGTTTTTTACGACGGTGAGATATGCCTGGGGGGCGGGATTATTGAGTTAAGAAAAAATGAAAATTAAAAACTTACAACTGATTAATTTTCGTTGTTTTGAAAATTTCATACTAAAACCAGCTGATCGATTTACTTTATTAATTGGTGATAATGGTAGTGGAAAAACTGCTATTTTAGATGCCTTAGCAGTTGCAGTAGGAGGTTTTCTATTGGCCATCCCTAATATAAAACCTAGTGATAAGCGTCCTATTTCTCGTGATGATATTCGCTATGAGAATTTATCGTTTGGTCAAACTATCATTAAAGAAACTGGTTTTAGAGGTGTTTTAGTTGTAGCAGATGGGATTGTTAATAATGAAGATATACGTTGGACAAGAACCAAAGATATAAAAACAACGGGGGGGAAACCTGCCGCAGACATTATTAAATTGGTAGAAACACTGGCCAAGGATAAGACAAACAGAAATACCTTGTTTCCTGTGATCGCCTACTACAGCACTGGCCGATTATGGAAACAATTAAAAGAAACAGAAAAGAAAACTCAAAGTCCGGTTTCACGTTTCGATGGCTATCAGGATTGTTTAAATCCAGCGTCTGACCAAAAACGTTTTTTCCGCTGGTTCAGAACTCAAGAGCTCGCCGCTTTGCAGAAACAAGAACGTCGTCATACCTTGGAAGCAGTTCGTGAGGTCATTGTAAGTATGATTCCCGATGCAAAACGAGCGTGGTGGGATTTGGATTGGGACGAATTGTTGGTCGAAACCTTAGTTCAAGGAAAGTTGCAAACCATCCCTTTTCACCTGTTAAGCGACGGCTATAGAAACATGATAGGCATGATCGCCGATATTGCTTATCGGATGGCGACGTTAAACCCGCAACTGGAAGTGGGTGTAATCAAGCAAACCGAGGGCATCGTATTAATCGACGAAATCGATTTGCACCTGCATCCTAAATGGCAGAAGCAGGTCGTCGAACGCTTATTAGACACCTTTCCTAAAGTACAATTTGTTGCCAGCAGCCATTCGCCGTTTATTATTCAATCACTTTATCATCGTGAAGATTGTTTATTGTGGGATTTAGAAAAAAATGCGCCTGTCGAAGTTGACAGCAAAAGTATCGAAGATATTGCCGAAAACCAGCAAGGCGTAAAAATCCCTCAACAAAGCCAGCGCTTTTTGGATATGGAAAAAGCGGCTGAAGAATACTATACCGTGTTAAAACAAATTCCGACCGCCAGCGAAGATGAAAAACAACGCTTGCGGCAACGGCTGGATGAATTATTGCTGCCTTACAGCGACGACCCGGCTTTTCAAGCTTTTTTAAAGATGGAACGTCAAGCCGTAGAAGGAAGCGCGGAAGAATGAGGCCGGTTAATCGCGGTGATAAGCCGACAGGTAGCAACGGAAATCCTGTTGATTTCAAAGAATACGGCGATGCCCGTGACGACTTGGTCGAACGGATAGGCGATTATTGTTCCTATTGCGAAAGCCCTTTGCTAGCACCTGCTGTTGAACATATTCAACCCAAAAAGAAAGAAGCTACTTTAGAAAAAACATGGAGCAATTTTCTGTTGGCCTGCACTTATTGCAATAGCATCAAAGGAGAAAAGACAGTTGATGCAGGCAACTTGAATGATTATTTTTGGGCCGATACCGATAATACTTTTCGCGCTTTTATTTATGAAAAAGACCGAGCACCGCAAATCGATACCTCACTAAATGCCATCAAGCAACAGGTCGCGCATAACACGCTTGAATTGACAGGATTGGATAGAGAACCGGCACATCCTCGATTGACTGGTAAAGACAGACGCTGGATAAAACGCAAAGAGGCATGGGGTAAAGCAGAAACAGCAAAAGCTAATCTTGAACAACAATCTACGGAATTAATGTGCAATCAAATCATAGACACTGCCACCAGCACAGGCTTTTGGTCAGTCTGGATGACGGTTTTTCAAGACTATGCCGATATGCGCCGCCGGTTAATTGAGGCATTTCAAGGCACCAGCGAAGAATGTTTCGATCATAATACTCAACCCGTACAACGAGCTGGCGGAAAAATCTAGCTTTCTCAAAAACATCATGACACATCACAAAAGTTTCAGGACAATCAACTTATGACTAATTTTGCCCTCACTGCTATTTCCCCTATCGACGGGCGCTATGCCGACAAAGTAACTGCATTGCACCCAATTTTCAGCGAATACGGCCTGATTCGTTTTCGAGTGCTCGTTGAAGTGCGCTGGCTGCAAGCTTTGGCCAATCATCCGTTGATTACCGAAGTCAGCCCGTTTAGCGACGCTGCAACGCAGTTGTTAAACAGCATCGTCAGCGATTTTTCAAAAGCCGATGCGCAGCGCGTCAAGGACATTGAAAAAACCACCAATCACGATGTCAAAGCCGTTGAATATTTGTTGAAAGAAAAGATCGCAGGTTGCACAGAGCTGGAAAAAGTCAGCGAATTCATCCATTTTGCCTGTACCTCGGAAGACATCAACAACCTGTCTTACGCGCTGATGCTTAAAGAAGGCCGTGAGGTGATTCTGGCGCAAATGGGCGACTGCATCGCGGCGCTGAAAACCGTTGCCGTGGAAACCGCAGACCAGCCGATGCTATCGCGCACCCACGGACAGTCAGCCACTCCGACCACCACCGGCAAGGAATTCGCCAACGTCGCCGCGCGCATGCAGCGCCAGCAAGACCAGCTGCAAGCCGTAGCCCTGTTGGGCAAAATAAACGGCGCAGTGGGCAATTATAATGCGCACTGCGTGGCCTATCCCGATGTGGATTGGGCGGAATTTTCCAAAAACTTTGTCGAATCCCTGGGGCTGCAATTTAACCCCTACACCATCCAGATTGAACCGCACGACTATATCGCCGAGTATTTCCACGCGCTGTCCCGATTCAACACCATCTTGCTGGATTTCGACCGCGACATCTGGGGCTATATTTCGCTGGGTTACTTCAAACAAAAAACCATTGCCGGTGAAGTCGGCTCGTCCACGATGCCGCACAAAGTCAACCCGATTGATTTTGAAAACTCGGAAGGTAATTTAGGGTTAGCCAATGCCTTATTCGGCTTTTTAGCCGAAAAACTGCCGGTGTCGCGCTGGCAGCGGGATTTAACCGACTCGACCGTGTTGAGAAATATCGGTGTCGGCATTGCCCATACCAGTATCGCCATCCAGGCCAGCTTGAAAGGCATATCCAAGTTACAAATCAACGTCGATGCGATTGAAGCCGATCTCAACGCCAACTGGGAAGTGTTGGCGGAACCGGTCCAAACCGTAATGCGTCGTTACGGTATCGAAAAACCCTATGAGAAATTAAAGGAACTGACCCGAGGTCAACGCATTACTCCCGAACAAATGCAGGCGTTTATTGAAAAACTGGAAATTCCCGCTGAAGCGAAGGCCATTTTGCTGGAGTTGACGCCGCGCAATTACACCGGATATGCGGAAAAACTGGCTAGGGGAATATAAGTTATCGCTGAGCCGTCATCCTGCGGTGGATTATATTGGGTAATGAGGAGGGCCGGTTAATTGCCGGCCCTTGGCTAATCGCTACCAAGCAAATATTTTTTAGGATCATTTACATGCCACCTGTCAAAAAACCAACTCGTGTTTATGTGCTGAATGTAAAAAAATTCACTCAACGCCGCTTATTTATGGAAAAGCAGCTGTCCGAGCATGCTTTGCCAGCCGAATTTATTTTCGATTGGGATGCGGATGAGCTGAACGATGAAATCGTCGACCGATATTTTACCGATGATAATAATCTCTCTCCGGCGCAAAAATCCTGTGCGATGAAGCATCTTTGCGCCTTGCAAAAAGTAGCGGTTGCGGACAGCGAGTTTAATTTGATTTTAGAAGACGATGCCGTGTTCGCCAAAGATTTTGCTATAGGGTTACAGCGCGCATTAGATCAAAGCGTACAATTTCCCGGAAATAAAGTCATTTATATCGGTTCGGGCGGTAATTTTTTTACGCCTAAAAGCCAGAGGAAAGCGGGGCAGTATCTCTATTTGGGATCCCGGGTCAGATTCGCCGATTCCTATATTATCGACAGCGCTACCGCACAAAAAAGACTGGATTGGATAGCGGCGCACAAAATTTCCGAGCCTATCGACAATCAGTTTGAAAAAATAGATGCCGAATTAGGCATACAAACACTTTGGCTGGAAGATCCGGTTGTTGAACAAGGCAGTAAAAACGGTTTGTTTGATAGCGCGTTGGAGCCTGCACCGCCGCAATGGCTGCAAGCTATTTTCTTCGGATGGGAAAAGCTCAAGCGCAAGTATATTTATCAACTTTGGCGTTGATTGTTGATCGGCCATTATCAAAGGACCTGTTTCCGGGTATTCCAAGTGTTTTTAATGTATTCGCCTCGTAAACTCATGGGTATTGCAAAATAAATTACATGATGATATGAATATATATGTCGATTCGTAAGAGTTTTCGCCATTTTTCAAAGAGAAAAATAAAACGTGGTATCGACAACTAAATATAAACATTAATATGAGGAGAGAATTATGAAAAAATTAGCATCCGTATGTGCAGGTTTATTACTTCTTTTAAGTACTTCTGTTTTTGCTGAAGACCATGCTTCTGAAGCGCTGAAACACGCTAATGCGGCGGTAGAACATGGTAAAGCCGGACACACACCGCTTTTACTCGAACACGCAAAGGCAGCATTGGAAGATGCGCTGGCAGCCTCCATAGTCGCTAAGAGCGTGGCAAAAAACCATTTAGACGCCGGAGCTAAAGAGTTGCAGGAAGCTATTGATCAAGGCACTTTGGGCCACGTAGGCGTGGCTACCTCACATGCTGAAGCGGCTGTAGAGCACATTAAAGCCGGCAACAACAATAAAAAATAACATCAATACAGCTTCGAAGGAAAGGGGCGGGTAATTCCGCCTCTTTTCTTTAAATGCTTTAATTCCGTATCAAGAAACGGCTATTAACGCCGCTGCAAGGAAACTTTCCAGACTGATTAACATACTCATCGCGCATTGAATTCGGCGGTTGGTTAAGGATCAGCCAGTGCGTCCCCGGCAACTTTCACTCGGGCTGACATCGAACTTTCAAACGCAAAAGGGGTATGTTTATGCAAAAAATCTATCCTTCTCCCTGCGAAAAAGTCTCCATTAAAGGCCTCTATCTTGCCCATCAATTGCATAAACAGGGCTCAATCGAATCGCCTTTTGTTTACGCCAACTTTCTGTCGAGTCTGGACGGGCGCATTGCGTTGGAAGATGCGGCTCAAGACACCTATATCCCCAAGCATATAACAACAGCCTCTGACTTTGGCCTGTTCATGGAACTACATGCACAGGCGGATTGCCTGATTACGCATGGCGGCTATATGCGGGCGCTGGGTGCGGGACGTTTGGGCAACATCTTGCAGGTCAGAAACAAAGATCATGTTGAATGGCGCCGGAACAACGGTTTAAAACCCCAGCCCGCAGTGATAATCGCCAGCGCCAGTCTGAATTTCCCGCTTCATCACAGTCTTCAGGAACATGCGCAAACGGTTTATATTGCTACGGGGAGAAACGCCGATCCAGAACGTATCCGTTACTGGCAAGACTTAGGAGTTCCCGTGCTTTTTACAGGTGAAGATCGAATGGTTCGGGGTGCGCCTTTGATTCGTCAGTTAAGCGCGCTGGGTTACAAGACTATTTATCTTATTGCCGGGCCCCAGATGCTTGACACTATGATCAGGGACAGGCAGTTATCAAGGCTATACCTGACCATTACCCACCAGTTAATCGGCGGTAAAGATTTTCGTACCTTGCTGACCGGTTCAACGCTGGGAACGGAGGGCAACCTGACGCTTGAAGCACTGTATTACGAACAAGACTCGCCGCCCGGATCCGGCCAGTTTTTCATTCAATTCGGCTTGAAGCATGCGGCTTAACCGGTTACGAACAGACAAATAATGAAGATTCTTACCGTTACCGACATCCAAAAACTGGTACAGATTATTGGCCTGGAAAATTTTTTAACACATGTCATTTCCGCTTTGGAAGAAAATTTCGGCCGTTGGAACGAGTTTATTTTATCGCCGCGTCACGGAACCTATTACCCTGAAGGCGTCATTCCCCGAACCATTCGATCTTCACCTGTAAAAAGCACGGGAACTCCTAAGTCTTGCCAGTAACGGATACGTTGTGGTTCGCCATAGAACGCCTCAATAATATCTTTCATCAAGTATAAGGTTTTATTTTTAAAATCTTTTTCTGGATTAAATTCGCTGATTTCCAAACCGCATGCTTGGATTACCGTAATGCTTTTATTGAAATAGCGGGCAATGGTGTACTATAAAAACCGGGTGTTATTCATAATAATTAAAAGAGAGGATGAGATGGATAAAATGAGTGAAGAAGATCGCAAGCGTATTCTCGAAAGCCCGCCAATCGGCACTTTTGCACTAATGTCATTGGTTATCGGCGGCATGGTCGTCGCATGGCTGTTTCTTTATTACGGCGTATTTCTGCCGCGAGGCTAGGGGTTCATTATGCAAATAGAACCATTAAAACAAAAATATGCACAGCTCTTGCGGGACTTTTACGCGCAGCTTCGTGCCATTCATATCGATCAACTGGAACGAAAATGGATCACCATCTCGCTGATTGTGATCGGTCTTTTCGTCGGCATCATCACCATCGATGCGCTGTTCCACGGCGTTAACCCGCCCAGCAAAGTTGAAACGGTTGATTCCGCCAGCCTGCATTTAAACAAGGAATTTGCGGAGGACAATCTGGGCGTGCAAGTCGATGACAAGGGCAATGTCACAGTCAGAATGGTGGCCGGACGTTATTCCTTTTTCCCCAAACATATCACCGTTCCCGCCGAAACAACATTAACCTTCCGTTGGGTCAGCATGGATGTTTTACATGGCGTTCATATCCCGATGACCAACATGAGCACGATGATTGTGCCGGGTTATGTCGCGGAAATAACCACCACTTTTCCGAAACCGGGCGAGTATCCGATGTTGTGTAATGAATATTGCGGCTTGGGCCATAACCACATGTGGAGCAATATTTCCGTAATCGCCAAAGAAAACTGGACGGCTCCGGCCAAATCGTCTGTTAAAGGAGGATCAAACAATGAATGATGCAGCTGAACGAAAATTGGCGTTAAGCCATCTCTGGGTCGCTTTTATCGCCTTCATCCTGGCTTGTTTCATGGGCGAATATCAGGTTCTGGAACGTAGCGGCCTTATCTCCGCGCTGGACTCGCCCAGTGTGTATTTTGCCTCGGTCAGTACCCACGGGGTATTGATGGCGTTTGTGTTGACGACCTTTTTTATTATGGGTTTTGGCTATTACATAGCCGCCACCAGCCTGAAACAACCGGTATGGAACAAGCCGCTGGCATGGGGCGCGTTCTGGCTCGCCTTGTTCGGCGTCGTGCTGGCCGCGATCCCTTTGCTTACCGGCAAGGCTTCGGTGCTTTATACGTTTTACCCGCCGATTGTCGCGCATGGGGCATTTTATATCGGCGCTACCTTGCTGGTTGTCGGCTCATGGGTCTGGTGCGTGATCATGCTGGTGATGTTTGTTCAATGGAAAAAAGCCAAGCCCGGACAACCGGTGCCTTTAGCGATGTTTGCCACCGCAATGAATGCCTTACTGTGGCTATGGACCAGCGCCGGTGTCGCCTTGGAGGTGCTGTTTCAATTGATTCCGCTGTCCTTGGGTTGGATCGATACGGTTGATCCGGGGCTGGCCAGAACGCTATTCGCCTGGACTTTGCATCCGATCGTTTATTTCTGGCTGATTCCCGCCTACACCGCTTTTTACGTGTTTGTGCCCAAACAGGCGGGCGGCTTCCTGTTCAGCGATGAAATGGCCCGGCTTGCCTTTATCGTACTGGCCGTGTTCGCGTTGCCGATAGGCTTTCATCACCTTTATATGGATCCTGAACAGGCCAAGGGTTGGAAGTTACTGCACGGCATCGGCACTTTCGTGGTCGCCCTGCCTACTTTGGTGACGGGTTTTACCGTTATCGCCTCACTGGAAATTGCCGGACGCTTGCGCGGCGGCAAAGGGCTGTTCGGCTGGATAGGCAGTTTGCCGTGGACCAACACGATGGTGCTGGCGGTCATTTTGTCGTTACTGATGCTGATTTTTGGCGGCTTCGGCGGCATCGTCAACGCCAGTTATGCAATGAACGCGATGATACACAACACCGCCTGGGTGCCAGGACACTTCCATCTGATTTTTGCCGGCACCACCGTCATCATGTATTTCGCGATTGCCTATTATTTGTGGCCCATGCTGGTTAAAAAACCATTGTTTTCCGAATCGATGGCCCTGGTTCAGCTATGGACATGGTTTATCGGCATGAGCATATTGACGACGCCCTGGCATGTGCTGGGCTTGTTAGGCCAGCCCCGCCGCATTTCCAGCGTTGTTTACAATAACCTGCTGACGCTGTCCTGGAAGCCTTACGAATTGATGATGATACTGGGCGGCTTGATATTGCTGGGGTCGGCTTGTCTGTTTATCTACAATCTGGCAAAGACCCAATTGAGTCCTGCTTCGGAAGCATTCGACCGACAAATTGAATTTGCCGAACCGATACATGCAGTAGAGTCGCTTCCCGAATGGTTGAACGACTTTAAACCCTGGAACAAAGTGATTGCCGTTTTAATGGCCATCAGCTTCGGTTATCCAATCTTACAGTTCTTTTTTATGAACACTTCGGGTTCATCTGCATGGGGATTTTAAACATGAAACGAATGCTGCTATTACTGGCGTTTATTGCACCGCTTTCGGCTAATGCCGAACCTGCTTCCCAAATTGCCTGGACGCCTGAAACCCTGAACCGGGTAAAAAACGGCAACGTGAACAAGGGTAAGGAACTGGCCGAATCCTGCAAGAGCTGTCATGGCGATAAAGGGCAGGGCATGAAGGAGGAAACCCGGGATGATGAAACGCTTCCGGCGATTCCGGCGCTTGCGGGCCAGGTCGCCACTTATGTCTACAAACAGTTGCGTGATTATTCCAACGGCAGCCGGAGTCATGATTCGATGACCTCGATTGCCAAGGGCCTGACCGAGCAGGATGCCGCCGATCTCGCGGTCTGGTTCAATTCCCTGCCGTCGCCTCAAAATAAATCGGCTAACCGGAACCTTGCCAGAGCGGAAAAAATGGTTGAACAGGGTGACGGCAAACGTATCCTGCCGCCCTGTTTTGTTTGTCATGGCGCTAAGGGGCAGGGCGAAAAAATAGATATTCCGGCGCTGGCGGGGCAACAGGCCGATTATTTTGCGACAACCTTGGCAGCTTATAAAAACGGCCGGCGGCATAACGATATTTACAGTCGCATGCGTCTGATCGCCCAGCAACTGAGTGATGAAGAAATCAGGGATCTGGCTCAGTATTATCAGCAGCTCAAATAAGTTTGTAGAGAAGGTTGTGGGTTGCCTCCAAACAGAGGTAACCCAACATAGGGTTTGTTACGGCTAGAGCTTGTCCACGCTTAAACTCAACCACAGAGGACACTCATGACAAAAAGTATCGACAATAGCCGTACCGAAACCGACTCTTTCGGCCCCATACAGGTCCCCGCCGACAAATACTGGGGCGCACAAACCCAGCGTTCCCTGATCAACTTCAACATCGGCAATGAACGCCTGCCCCGGCCTTTGATCCGGGCGTTGGGCATCGTCAAATATTGCGCCGCATTATCAAATATCGCGCTGAACAGCATTGACGAAAAAACCGGCTACGCGATAGCGGGGGCCGCCCGAGAAGTTATCGACGGCAACCTGGACGACAATTTTCCTCTGGTTGTCTGGCAGACCGGTTCCGGCACCCAGTCCAACATGAACGCCAATGAGGTGATTTCTAATCTGGCTATCGAGCGTCTCGGCGGCGTTTTGGGATCTAAAACGCCGGTTCATCCGAACGATCACTGCAACCGCAGCCAGTCTTCGAATGACGCTTTTCCGACGGCCATGCATATCGCGACAGTCGAGCAGTTGCACCATTCGCTGATTCCCTCGCTCCAACATTTGCACTGCGCGCTTTCGGAGAAATCCAAGGCATGGAGCGAAATAATCAAGATCGGGCGAACGCATTTGCAGGATGCAACCCCGCTGACCTTGGGGCAGGAGTTTTCCGGGTATGCCGCCCAGATGCAATTGGGCATAGACCGGATCAACGACAGTCTCAAACGGCTGTATCCCTTGGCGCAAGGCGGCACAGCAGTGGGTACGGGTCTGAATTCTAAGCCGGGTTTTGGCGACAAGTTTGCCGAAGAAGTCGCGAAATTCACCGGGTTGCCGTTCGTTTCCGCGGCCAATAAGTTCGAGGCGTTGGCCGCGCACGACGCAATGGTGGAAATCTCCGGGGTGCTAAATACCATCGCGGTCAGCCTCAATAAAATAGCCAATGATATCCGCCTGTTGAGCTCAGGTCCGCGCTCCGGCATCGGCGAACTGTCGCTGCCTGAAAACGAACCGGGCTCTTCAATCATGCCGGGCAAGGTGAACCCGACCCAATGCGAAGCGATGACGATGGTTTGCGCACAGGTCATCGGTAATCACACCACCGTCACCTTTGCCGGGGCGCAAGGGCATTTGGAACTCAATGTGTTCAAGCCGGTCATTATTTATAACGTGCTCCAGTCGATCCGGCTTATCGGCGATGCGGCGATCAGTTTTACCGATCATTGCGTGGTCGGCATTGAGCCGAATGTCGACCGTATTACCGAGCTTATGGAAAGTTCGTTGATGCTGGTAACCGCCTTGGCCCCGCGCATCGGTTACGACAATGCCGCAGAAATTGCGAAACGGGCCTTTAAAAATCGCAGTACCTTACGGGTAGAGGCGGTTTCCGGCGGTTTTGTGACCGAGGAAGAGTTCGATAAGCTGATCCGTCCCGAGGAAATGATTTTTCCCAAATAGAGCAGGAATATATTCCCGCTTTAACACTCAAAATTCTGCCGGAAACGCTGCCTCGCGTTGCGCACTTGGATGGCCTTATTCCGGCCTATGCCGAGCACATTTTAGATGGCCATTTAAAAATCATTCATAAAGACATTCGCTCAAGTCGGGCGCTTTAGCTTGTTTGGACAACTTGCTGTCGTGGATCATCTGAAAGGCTTTATCGAAATCCGCGTTGATAAAATTGCTTGTTAAATGAACGCACAGGCAATACACGTCCGAATAAGCATCGGCGCCGCCGGAGGTGCAGTTGTTGATTTTGTCGGACAGGGTGCGCATGATGGATATGACGAAGCCGTCATTCCGCCATGTTACCGGACGGTCTGTAACGTCGCTGCCCCGTATTGCGATAGCGTCCAATGCGTAATAAGCCAGATTAACCAGACCGGCCAGCATTTCAACCATCTCTCCCGTTTTAATCGCTTTTAATACCGCACTGCCTTCCACCATCAGCAGTGCTTGACGTTCAACAATATCCATGTCGGACAAGCGCGTATTTGCCCCATATTCTGCTTGCGGGAGTGAAAATGTGTCGTGAAATTCCCTGACTAATTTTAAATGTTTATTCATGGTTTTTATCCTCCGCCTGTTGTGGCGATTCAGTAGTAAAAACCTCGCCGATTTAAACCGAGTTGATGTGAACCAGGCCAAGCTTAAGCTATCTATTCGAGCGCTATTTTCCCTTCGATGCTATGGCTGATGCCAATAGCCGGAGCATCCAGGGTCATCTTGATGTCCAGGGTTTCGGAACCGTTCAGTTTTCCGGTTTCAACCGCTTTGAGTACGGCGTGTTCAATCTCACGTTGCGAGGTGATGCCGACGTTTTTGAGGAATTTTCTGATTTCGATATTTAATGTGTCTTCATTCATTTTGACCTCCTAAAGGCAAAGCAGATTCCATAAGCGGATGCAATGCCGTTCGTTTTTTGATGGAATGTAATCATTAAAGCTGCTGCGCCTCGATGTTACGCGCATAGCGCTGAAAAAGAAATTATCGCCAGTAAAAACCGGTCATTGAAAGTTATCCAACAGGGTTTCCAGAGCATTGCCGTTCTCGGTATCAATCGTTATTACGCAGGATTGCTCTTGCTCCGACAGCGGCTGTGCCGATTGCTGCTGCCGATGCAGTACGTCTACAGTGGCTTCCGATGCATCGTTTTGCCGTTGTTTGATGCGCCGGCACAATTCCCGATCGGACGCTTGAAAAGTAATGATCTGAAACGGCGCTCCGCAGTCAGCTGCAAGCTGCCGAAACAATTCGCGTTGTCCGGCTTTAAGAAAGGTAGCGTCGACAATTGTCGGGAAACCGGCTTCAAGCGCGGTTCGGGCAAGTTCTTTAAGATGTTGATAGGTTTTTAGACTCGCATCTTGGGTATAAAGCCCGTCGTCTATACCGCTGCCGGTTTGCGCATAAGCTTGGTAGCCGAACAGCCGTTTGCGCTCTATGTCGGAGCGGATCTGGAAGGCGCCGATTTTTTCGGCGAGCTGAGCGGCTAGGGTGGATTTTCCTGAGCCAGAATAGCCGTGGGTAATGATCAGAGCAGGTCGGCGGCTTGTGGTAAAACGCTCGGCTAGGCCGGCAAACGCCGCGTATTCGCAACGCGCCTGTTTGGTAACGGCATCGTCGCCCTGCTGCTGCGCCATGCGTAATAAAGAAACCTTGGCCCGCACCAGCGCACGGTAAACCAGGTAATAGCGCAGCAGCGCCAATCCTTGATAATCGCCGGTGCGTTGCAAATAGCGGTTAAGGAAACGGTAAGCGTAGCGGTCATATCCGAAGTGCAGCAGGTCGATGAACAAAAAAGCCACTTCGCTGATTACATCGACCCAGCGCAGCATCGGGTTAAACTCGATGCAATCGAACAAGGTGACCTTACCGTTTATCAGCGTCATATTGCCCAGATGCAGATCACCGTGGCATTCACGGACATAGCCTTGTTGCTTGCGCAGCTGCATCAACCCGGTCAACTTGTGCCATTCGGTATCGCCCCATTGCCGGATGCGCTGTAGCTGCTGTTTTTCAGCATTGTCGACCAGTAACGGTTTGATATGGTCGAAATTCTCGGCAAACCAATGGTTGATGTTGGCGCTATCGCCATAGGGAGACTTGCTGTCGGTTTGCGCAATCGTTTGATGAAAATCGGCAACAATATCGACAAGTTGATCGATGTGATCGGTACCTAGTTGACCGGTTCTGGCGTATTCGCCTAACAATTGTCCGGCAGGAAACTGAACCATCTTGACGGCGTATTCGATGGCTACGCCGGCACCGCCCAGTTGGGGTTGATCCTCAGTGCCGGTTATCGGTACAACTTCAAGATACAGCTCGGCGGCTAAGCGCTCGTTCAGCCTTAGTTCTTCATTACAGCAAAAGCGGCGTTTTTCCAGCGTGGAAAAATCCAGGAAACCGAAGTTAACCGGTTTTTTGATCTTGTAGACGTATTGGCCGGTCAGCAGCAGCCAGGAGATATGCGTTTCAATGAGGCTACAGGCATTCGCTACGGATAATGCCTTAACCAGGGTGAGGCTTGAATCCGGTGCTGTTTCATTGCTCATGCTTATAACCTCAACGTAATGACTGGTCAGATGTTATACGTTCACGGTATCCGGCGCAATGGCGGAAGGGTAGGGCGCTAAGAATTAAGATTTTAATTTTACGGCCAGCGTCAAAACAAAATCGGTCTCTATTTCCAGTTCCTCCGCATCTTTAATGGCTTGTTGGACGCGTTGGTCGGCTCGCCATGCAAACGGCGTCATTTGCAACAGGGCGATTCTTTGTTCGGGAGCCGGGGTGATTTTATAACTGATACGCTGTGTATTAATGCGCTCGAAACCTTGCGGCAGTTCATTCTCCAAAGCATGTTCCTTCACTTCGGCATAGATGAATTGTTTTAATTGCCACAGATGCCTGGGACCCGGTGTTGCGGTTAGTAAAAGCCCTGACGGTTTCAGTATCCGTTTCAGTTCATCATCGTTTGACGGGGCAAATACTCTCAATACAAAATCGAAATAACGGTCTGCATAAGGCAATCGGTTAGCGCTTGCGACGATGAATCGGGCGTTGGGCTGTTTTTTCGCGGCTGCGGCGACTGCAAACTTGGCAATATCGACGCCATGCAGCATCATCGGATTTGAACAATAGGTTTCGATCTTCCGGCTGTAATAGCCCTCGCCGCAACCCAAATCCAGCAGATGATTGGGATGATTTGCATCAATCATCATCGATACCGCTTTGGCCAGTGGTTCATAATACCCGGCTTCCAAAAACTCGCGTCGGGCCTGTATCATTTGCTTGTTATCGCCGGGTTCCGCAGAATGCTTGAACTGCACCGGCAAAAGGTTCAGGTAACCTTCTTTTGCAAGGTCGAACTGATGGTTGTTTTCGCAAACATAACTTTTAGCCGATTGATTAAGCTGTAGTGAGGCCGCGCAAAGGGGGCATATATAGCAGGATTGCGGCTGGTAAGATTTGTGCATGAAAACAGGGGAGCTCGGCTAGGCCGGGCAAAAAAATCAGGAGGGGGCGGTAGTTTTAATGGTAGACAGGATCAACTTAAGTTAACCCTGCCCCAATTAAAATCGGATCTTAGTGATTGATCGACTTGTAAAAGCCTAATGCTTTGTTTAATTCAGCAATGGCTTTTTCTTCATCTGCACTTTTACCGATGATTTGCGCTTTGATAATGCTATCAAGGCCTTGCTTTACAACGGTTTCGTTGCCGACGATTTCTTCAGAAGCGTTACGTGCTGCCTTCTCGTGTGTATAAGCGGCATTGAAATCATGTTTGCCGATTTCGGCTATCGCTGCTTCAAGATGCGCAATAACTTCTGCGGCTTTTGCATCTTCAGCCAAAGCAACGGTGCTTGCACCGAAAGAGATAGCCATAATGAAGGTGATTACTGCTTTTTTGATTAAATTCATCATATACCTATGAAGTGTTTTGATGTGATTTCCAGACTACGCCTGAAAATAAATAATTGGAAAGACCACTGCTTTCCAGACGCTATGATATACGATAAATCTTAAATGCAACTGAAATAAATTCGCACAATGAAGAACCGGCAGGCGATGCCGAAACCTGTATCATAGGGCCGTTCAAGGTCAGGGCGCCAAAGTGATCATGCATTGACTACTGCTCTGGTTGTCGGCACGTTAACAATCAGCACAGGACATCAGCAATAAAAAAAGCCTCTGTCTGGAAAGATCCGGCAGAGGCTGAGGTCTGTCGCTCCGTTTGCGGCAGATTGGTTAATGGTCAATCTGCCTTATGCTCAGCGTCTCATCTTTAATGCCGGCATTATTTAAAGGTTACGTCTGTGTAATTGATGGTTGAGATAGGAAACGTCATATTGGTTATGAGGGTACCGTTGACGTTGTAATCGTACAAGTGGTTTCCTGAAGCCAAGTACACGTTATTGTTCGGCCCGGCCGAGATGCCGCTGGCATTGAAGCCCGTATTAAAAAACGAAAGCTGGTTCAGCTTCAAGTCTCTGACGGTTACGCCCTGTTGCGAACCCGTGTACGAAGCATACACTTTGCCGCCGCTAACGGCTACGTCGGTATAGTTGATGGTGGCGATCGGAAAGGTCATATTGGTTATGAGGGTGCCGTCGACTTTGTAGTTATACAGGTGGTTTCCGGAAGCCAAATACACATCATTGTTAGGTCCGGCAGCGATACCGCTGGCATTGAAGCCCGTGTTAAAGAATGAAAGTTGATTCAACTTCAGATCGCGGACGGTTACACCCTGTTGTGAACCGGTATACGATGCATACACCTTGTCTCCGCTAACGGCTACGCTTGTGTAGTTGATGCCGCCGTCGGGGAAAGTCATGTCGGTTATCAAAGCACCATTGGCGCTATAGTTGTACAGATGGTTTCCAGAAGCCAAGTACACATCATTGTTAGGCCCCGGAGCGATACCGCTGGCATTGAACCCCGTGTTAAAGAACGAAAGTTGGTTCAACTTCAGATCGCGAACGGTTATACCTTGTTGCGAACCGGTGTATGAAGCATAAACCACATCCGCACTTGCCTGTCCGGCGATAGTCATCATCATTATTAGGATAATAATATTCAACAAGCGATTCTTCTTCATAAGATACTTCCTTCGTTGGTTTGTCAAAAATGTATTGGAGAAAGGCGCTCAATATGAGCACAGATATGTTTTTACCACCTCATGATGATAAAACTATGCAGGCCGGGAGATTATGACAAACTGGCGAAGTCGGGTGCTTGAACGGATTCTGCCGGCGCGGACAGTCTTGCGCTCAAGTAGCATCTTCACAATAATCCAGAACAATACGGCATTCGCTTCGATTGCAATATGCTTCCGACGCATGGCATGCAAGTCTACGGAAAGGCATCCTAAAAAAATATCGGTGGATGATGATTTTGGGGAAAGCATCGACTGTTTTTTTGTAAGTTTTTTCTTGTTTGTGTAGTCAATAGCATCGGACACTGAGGTATCCGGTAGACCGCCATATGTGAAGCACGGAGGGGAAACGGCATCGGACAGAGGGCAGAAGAGGAGCGGAAAATTCGTTAATACCGTGGCTTCATACGGCTTATCAGAGCTTGATCTGTGCTGGAACTACGTTGAGAGCAAATCAGCCACCGCATCGTGCTATACCATCGATATGCATAACAATACCGCTGGTGACTGGGCGACATATTGTTTACTTTGATGGTCCGAAGTGTCCTAACTAGAGGGGCGTTGACCGAGGCAGGAGTGCATATTGGTCACTCCTGCCTCAGTAAAGATGGTGCAGATTAACTTTCGCTGACTTGCGCAATCCAGTCTTGCAGGTTGTAATAGTTAGTAATGCGGGCCACTTTGTTGTCGCGGATTTCAAAAAAAGCGCCTGCCGGCAGGCGGTATTTTTGCCCTTGTGCGGCAGGTAGGCCTTCGTCGGTTTTAATATATTCGCCCAGCACCACAAATTCCGCAGCCGCGCGTTTGCCGTCTTCTGTCGCCATGATGACCATGTCGACCAGCTGTTCTTTGTAATTGTTGTTCATGCAGGCCATGAATTGGGTGAAGGCGTCTTTGCCAATTTCGCGTCTGCCTTGGTTGATGTCGTGGATGACGTCGTCGGTCAGCAGGTTAAGGAAAGTATCCATGTCGCCACCGTTGAATGCGGCGTAGTATTGTTCTACAAGTTTGATGCTGTCTTGTTGGTTCATAGTGATTCCGTGGTTGATAAATTCAGAGTGATATTGGGTTAGTCTTTTTCCCAGCTATCCCGCAGGGTCACGGTGCGGTTAAACACCAGTTTGCCATTCACGCTGTCTATCGCGTCAAGGCAAAAATAGCCGGTACGTTCAAACTGGTAACGGTTTTCCGCTTGAGCATGGGCCAAGCTGGCCTCGACCCGGCAATTGCTAAGGACTTCCAGCGAATCCGGGTTTATGACGTCCAGGAAATTTTCTTCATTGTCAGGGTTAGGCACGCTGAATAAGCGGTTATACAGGCGCAGTTCCGCCGGTTGCGAATGCTGCTCGGAAACCCAGTGGATCACGCCTTTGACTTTTCGGCCTTCGGGGTTTTTGCCCAAGGTGTCGGGGTCGTAGCTGCAACGCAGTTCGGTGATGTTGCCGCCGGCATCCTTGATGATTTCGTTGCACCTGATAACGTAAGAGCCGCGCAAACGGACTTCGCCGCCTTCCACCAAACGCTTGAATTTTGGCGGCGGATTTTCGGCAAAATCATCCCGTTCGATCAAAATGACCTTGGAGAAAGGCACGATGCGTTTGCCCAGCTCGGGTTTTTGCGGGTGGTTGCTGACTTCCAGTTGCTCTGTTTGGCCTTCAGGATAATTGTCGATGACCACGCGCAGCGGCTGTAGAACCGCCATGGCTCTGAGCGCATTCTCGTTTAAATCTTCGCGGATGCAGTATTCCAGCACGCCCATTTCAATCCATGAGTTTTGCTTGGTCAGACCGATGCGCTCGCAAAAATCGCGTATCGATTTAGGCGTAAAACCTGCGCGGCGCAAACCGGCGATAGTCGGCATGCGTGGGTCGTCCCAACCGTTTACGTGTTTTTCGGTGACCAACTGGTTGAGTTTGCGTTTACTGACGATGGTGTACTCGAGCTGCAAGCGGGCAAATTCAATCTGCTGCGGATGGGTCGGTGTCTTAACCTGATCCAGCACCCAGTCGTAAAGCGGGCGGTGGTCTTCAAACTCCAGCGTACACAGCGAATGGGTGATGCCTTCCAGCGCGTCGGAAATGCAGTGGGTGTAATCGTACATCGGATAGATGCACCAGTCGTCGCCGGTGCGTTGGTGATGCACGCGGCGAATCCGGTACAACGCCGGGTCGCGCATGTTGATGTTGGGCGAAGCCATGTCGATTTTTGCGCGCAGCACGTACTGGCCGTCAGCAAATTCACCGGCGCGCATGCGTTTGAATAAATCGAGGTTTTCCGCTATCGGACGGCTACGGTCGGGGCTTTCCTTGCCGGGTTCGGTCAAGGTGCCGCGATAGGCCCGGATTTGTTCGGCGGATAGGCTGTCGACATAGGCCAGTCCTTGTTCGATCAGTTGCACGGCATAGTCGTAGAGCTGCTCGAAATAATCCGACGCGTGATGTAATTCCGACCATTCAAAGCCCAACCAGTGTACGTCGCGTTTGATCGATTCCACGTATTCGTCGCTTTCTTTTTCGGGATTGGTGTCGTCAAAACGCAGATTGCAGCGGCCGTTGTTTTCGGCGGCGATGCCGAAATTCAGGCAGATCGATTTTGCATGACCGATATGCAGGTAGCCGTTAGGCTCGGGGGGGAAGCGGGTGATGACTTTGCCGTTGTTTTTGTTGTCTTTCAGATCATTGGCGATGATCTGGCGGATAAAGTTTGACGTAGGTTGGTTATCGTTTGTGGACATTGGTTTTTGTTATTGAAGTGGGTTTATGTCAATTATACGTGTTACTTGGCCGATACGGACTATTAATAATAGATGCGGATTTGGCTGATTGGCACTGATAAAAAAAGGAAAAAATCCGTTTAAATCCGTCTTATCACTGTTGTCCGTGTTCTATTTTTTCAGGCAATTATACCTTGAATGGGCGCTGCTGGGCTATTCGGCAACCAGCGTCTGTATCCGGTGAAAACCTTCGCCGTCATTGCCCAGAACATCGGCCAGCCACGGCAAAACCTGTTGCATTTCAGCTGCCAAAGTCCACGGCGGATTGACGACGATCATGCCGCTGGCGGTCATGCCGTGTTCGTCGCTGTCAGCGCGTATGCCCAGTTCGAATAACTGCACATTGTTGATGCCGCTGGCTTGAATTGCGCGCTCCAGTTTCTTATTGCGGCTACGCTCAATGACCGGATACCAGAGCGCATAAGTGCCTGTAGCAAAACGCTTATGCATGACGGCCAGTGCTTCAACAACTTCTTGGTAATCGCTTTTTATTTCATAGGAAGGGTCAATCAGTATCAGTCCCCGGCGTTCGAATGGCGGCAACAACTTTAAACAGCTTTTTAAACCATCGCCATGAAATACGCTGATGCGCTTATCTTTGTCGGCTTCGGCGGTTAATAGCTTTATTTCGGTGTTGTGCAGTTCAAATAAACACAGCCGGTCTTTGTCGCGCAGCAACTGTTTGGTAATTAACGGAGAGCCGGGATAGCGGGTTAATTTGCCGGGGCCGTTAAAGCGTTTGATCAGGCTGACATAGTGGGCAACGCATTCCGGCAAGTCATTGCGTTGCCATAGCTTGCCGATGCCGGTGTCAAACTCCCGGTTTTTTAATGCGTAGTCGCCGTCCAGCTCGTATTTTCCGGGGCCTGCATGGGTATCGATGCAGCAAAAGGGCTTGTCTTTCTTTGTTAAGTATCCAAGAGATTGTATCAGGACGATATGTTTTAGTACGTCGGCAAAATTGCCCGCGTGAAAGGAATGTCGGTAGCTGAGCATGATGGATTTAATTGTTTAGAGTACTTTGTCGAATATCGTCATGCCTATTTCGAAAGCAATCAGCCAGATAATAATCCACTCCAATATCGTTGAATGCCGGTGTTTTTGCTCGTCCGCCAGCATTTCAAATAACTCGTGGATAGTCTCCAGCTTTTTTGACAAAACCTCGGTCCGCTGGGCTATTTCCAGGTACTTGGCGGTGACGCCGTAAAAAGCCTCATATTCCGGGTATTCCCAAAAGAAATCAGGCGTATCGAGCAGGTCGTAATTCAAAATGATGTCGCTTTTGGTTAAAAACAGCTGTCCGCGGATTTTCGCTATTTTATGACGGCTTAATTTGATTCTTCCGTTTTCAGCTAATGATTTGGGAATGTAGCTGGTGTTGTTGATGGTTGTAATGGCATTGGTTTCAAAAGCGGCCAGCTTAATCGATTGGGCCATGCCTTGGGATAATGCAAATATCAGAATGGGATCCGAAGATTCGATTTCAATATGGTCTTCAACAATGCGGGTGTTGGGGCAATCGAGAGCGAAACTGAAGTTGTCTTCCTCCGGTGAAATCAGCGGATAAGCTGCATGATCCAACAATAACTGATGCAACTTGGTCTGCTGTTCCGAACTGACATTCCAGTGCACAACAGCGCCGTAAGCAAAGACCACCGACCAGGATTGATCATCCTCAATCAGTAAAGCGCCTTTAATAATTCTTATCAGCGATGAATCTGAAAGCAATTTTGCCAATGCGCTAATATCAAAGCTTTGCGCCAGACAAAAAGCTACGCAGTGTTTAATGGACTGGTTTTCAGACATGAAACGCTCTTAAAAATTAACATTCGTTGATCGTGTCGGCAGACAGATACTTCCATCTGCCGATGCAGATGAAAAAGAACCGCTATTGCTCGGCAATTTTTACCAGCCAGCCGTCTTCGCCATTACATCTTGAAACCTTGGCGTTAACCTTGATGTTGATTCTTGCCGTTGTGTTAACTAATTCGGCGGGTAAATGCCCTTTTACTACAATAAACGATTCTTTATCTTCCGTTGTCACTTCAACGGGGATTGTTTTTACGGTGACTTTGATTTGCTCGGGTTTTTCCACATTAAAAGCGTAAAAAGAGAACGCGGACCCCGGCGCAACGGTTGCTAAATTTGCAGGCAGAAACTTGGTAAGTTGCGGTTTTGAGCAGGCATTCTCCCCGCCGCCGCCGCCACCGCTGTTGCTTGCGCCGTGTCCGCTATGATGCTCTGCTGCATGACTTGCGCTGACGCTAAAGCAGGAAACTATAAAAAATAGGGCTAGTAGTCTTGGTGCTTTCATAGGATTACCTTGTCATTATTATTTTTGTCGTGATCAGTAAAGAGAGGCTCTGCCGCAGCCAAAGCGCAATTATATGCACAAATCATAAAACATTGGCATAGTCTTGTTCCAGTTGCCGGAAATTCATGGTCGACATGAAACGGCTGAAACTCATCCAGGACGAAAGGCCCATCAGGTCTTTAAACTGCGGCGGCAAAAAGCGTGGCGCTATCACGGTGCCTTCTTCAACCAGGTCCACCAGCACCTTCATGTCTTCTATCATGGTTTTACCGCAAAACAGCAACGGGATGCGATCAGGTTTGCCCTTGCTGACCGCCAGGCGCATGAAATTATAAGTCAGTACAAAGCCTTTGATGTAGGTCAGGTCTTTGGTGAACGGCATGCCGTCAGAGCTGCTGCCCCTGAATACCCGGCTGCTGAGCGTATAACTTTCTTCCTTGTCCAAGCCTTTATCCCTAAAGAAATCGAATATATCCATAAAGTCAGCGCCTTCTTCGGCCAGAGTGATGGCGCGCACTCGGTTGATCAGGCGCATCAGCCGGTTCGGTGTGGAACTGAAGGTTAATATCTCCATTAGTACAGCCAACCCTTCCTGGGTGATGGTCGCGGACGGCGGCCCTTTGCCGAGGAATGTGCAATAGGGTTGAGCCAGACCGTTCAGGGTAGTCCCCAAATGCACCCATATTTCGTGAACTTCAAGTACGCGCAGGTCGCGCATGTTGAACCATGCATCGGCGCGCAATTTAATGTAATCGGTGCCGGCGGCGGCATCGGCGACGATACCGTCGCTAAGCATCGCGCGCAGGCCGTCGCCCGGAAACACGGCTTCTATTTTTTCGTTAAGGATGGCGACAGCATCCTTGGCGTTGATGGTTTTGGGCTCCTCGACCAGGAAATCCAGTTTCAGCAGTTGCGACAGGGTTTCTTCCATCATGCTGCCGAGATCGGCAATGGTTGGGTCGCCGACATGAAAAACGTCCTGGGATGAGCCGTATAATTCCTGGGAAATATTGGCGAAGGTCGGTTTCCCTCTGGTCTCCAGCATACGCACCACGTCCAGGTATTCCTTGCAAATGCGGCGCATGATCACGCTGAGCGGGTTGAGCTGGCCAAGCTTGCGCATCAAATCACGCTCGATTTGGTAAAACTCCTGTTTCTTTTCGTTCGGGTCAAAGCCCAAGGGACGTTTTTGATAATAATCGGGGGTGACTATCGGCGATTGTTTGCAATCGCTGTCAAAAAAAGCCTGTTTGATATGATCATCCCATTTGATCGCGTCGAGTATGCGGATCGGTTGTTGAGCCTTGACGATCCGGTCCGATAGCGTTTTGACTTCGGTCAGATAAGCGGAGGGTTTAATGGCTTTTTTGCGCATGAGTGTCGTCCATTAGAGATGCAGTGTTCAAGGTTGTAAGTATATCTTTATTACATATTTAAATTCACCACGTAGGTCACGAAGTTTTATGGCGATCTTTGTGGAGAATGAAATATTTACGCTGCTTCATCACTCGATTAACCGGCTTTTGAGGGGGCAGCTGCGTCCGTGACAAAATCGCATTCAAGGTTTCAATGGATAGATAAAGCCGATGGGGATTTCAATGTCGCAAATTTTAAATAATTATCTATATTTAAGGCTTTATATGTCTTTATGCATGGAATACTTAAGATTAATTTAAGGTTAAATGACCAAAATGAAATCTCTGTAATTATACGTAATAAAGCATGGACACGAGTACCACGACTATGACTGAAAGCGACATTATTTCATCAAGACGCAAGTTCCTAAAAAACATGGCTTATGGCTCCTTGCTGATGGCAGGGGGAATCGGGACCGCAAACGCTAAAGTTAAACACATAGCCTCGCACGCAATGCTTAATTCGCATTCGACTTCCCATAAGACGCGCATTCATGACACGCTGCATCGGCATTTGTCTTCACATATGTCTTCGCATCAGGCGGATGTCAATAACCTATTTGATCGGAACTCGCCCTCGCATAAGGTGCTTGCTTTCCATAACACCCATACAGGTGACCAGCTGAAGCTGACTTATTTTGAGCAGGGCCGTTACATCAAAGATGCTCTTCACGAAATTAATCATTTGTTTCGTGACTACCATGACGGTAGTGTCCACCCTATTGACCCGGCATTGCTGGATCAGTTGTATGATCTGAAACATACTCTTGAGGTCAGGAAGCCTTTTCATATCGTCTCCGGTTATAGGTCGCCGGCTACCAATGCCGATTTGCGCAAACACAGCGATGGCGTCGCCAAAAACAGCCTGCATATGCAGGGCAGGGCGATTGATATACGCATTGAGGGCTTGGATACCAGACGAATCAGAAATGCAGCGCTTGCCATGCGTCGCGGCGGCGTCGGCTATTACGAAAAATCCGACTTTGTGCATCTGGATACAGGTAGTGTGAGAACCTGGGGTAGCTAGATTTCTATTCGAAAGTTATTTAATATGATGTGCCGGATTGCCGCTTTTATTTAATTAGCGCTCCCGGCGCAGTATTAGTGCCGATAAAAAGCAATTGGTCGGGTAGGTCGTCCGGTTTGCTAAGAGCCTCCATCAATGCCGCGTCATGACCGTAAATATCAGGGTAAAATTCTAAATTATCATTCTGGTCAAAAAAAGCCGTGGTATAAAAAAACAACACCGGTATTGGCTTTTTCAAGATCACACGTTGCGTTTTGGCCGTGTTCATGGCCTGTTGTATCGTTTCTGCATTCCAATTATCCTGGTTTTTAAGCGCAAATTCAGCCAGTTTTTGAGGGGCGGCAACTCTCACGCAGCCATGACTGAAATCCCTTCTTGACTGGCTAAACAACGCATTTGCCGGCGTATCGTGCAAATACACATCGTCTTTATTGGGGAAAATGAACTTGACTTTACCCAAGGCGTTTTTATCCCCGGGGCGCTGCCTGATTCTTAACTTTCCCTGTTTAAGCAGATTCATTGTTTCCTCGTTAAGCGCCATAGGGCTTTCCGAGTCGCGAAATACAGAAACGACTTCCATGTTTTCTTTATCAAGGTAATAACTGTTTCGAGTTAGTTTGGGTAATATTTCGTTTTTTATGATGCTGTAAGGGACATTCCAGTAAGGCATGAAATCGATAAAATGCATTTCCGCCATCAATACCGGTGTTTGGTATTTCAGCGCTTTACCGACAACGACTCTCATATTAATTATATTGGCATCGGCTTGATCAATGTCATCGAACGCCCATAACTGGAAGGCCGGGATGTTGACAATAATGGATGCTCCGCCATTGAACTCAGGCAGCCAACGCAGTCTTTCCATAGCTAACTCGACTTGTGTTACGCGTTGGCTTAAAGGCACGTTAAGCGTGGACACAGAGCTCTTTCCGATATGACCATCGGCAGTGAGCCCATGTCTTTTTTGGAAATTCTTAACTCCGGCAGCGATAGCCTCGGTGTATAGCAATGGGTTTTCCGTACTGATGGCAGATTTATCTTTGGGCAAATCACCGATAATAGTTAAAAATCGTTGTAATTCGGCAATTTGCGGATGGGTGTCGCCGGGATGCAAGGTTTTTTCTATAACCAGCTGAAAAGGCTGCGCGGTTGCGGCAAGTTGACGGTAATTAGCCAATGCCTGTTTTAGCTTTTGATATTGCTTTAAAGTCGGTTCGACCGATAGCGGTAATTGAATCAGCGTATTTTGCGCCAAGCTGTTTTTAATCAGCAAGGGTAGGTCGATCAGCTTTTTTTCTCTTAGCTTCAAGTTAAAATTAATGCCTTGCGGATTTACGCGGCCATAATGTAAATCATGCAGGAACCGTAATAACGATATACTTATCGCCGTGTCATATAATGCTAACTCTTTGTACGAATCAGGCTTAAGTTTCAATATGGATAGCAGTTTCTGCCGTAGCGGATCGGCATCATAATTTTTTGGATTTAAACCATGGCTAGTTGCGTTCGCCAACAGATTGAGCACATCGGTAATGTTTTTTTCGGCATTCGCGTTGCCCAGCCACAGCAGTTGGTGGTTTGACATCGTGTAGATGGACTCAAGGTCTTCGGTACGATTTGGAAAATTGGACAGCATCAGGTAAGGATGCTGTTTGGCTGCAATAATCGCGGAAATTTCCCGGGCTATACCGTGTTCCTGATTGATGGTTTCTTCGGCAAGTAGGGCCTGCATGGGGAAAATCAGGAACAGAAAGATGAGAGATCGAGAAATAAAATATTCTATGGTCTTTTTCAATTGATGTCTTCGCTGAAAAATTTTGTAATATTAAGTATTGCAGTTGGGTTACGATAAATCTTTTTATAATAATCAGTCTTTTTGCTGTATGGCTCGATGACGGCACGATTCTAACATCAACTGCATTGTCGTGGGAATTTGAGGTAGCCATTCGTGCGGCGACAGCATTATTAAGTTTCAATCAACTACTAGGCGACGCAATGGCAAATCTTACTTTTTTAGGCGCAACGGGCCAAGTTACCGGTTCCTGTTACTTACTTGAAACCGATTCCAGTCGAATACTGCTTGATTGCGGATTGTTTCAGGGGAGCAAGGAAACGGAAAAACAAAATGAAGCCGATTTTCCGTTTAATCCCGCCAGTATTGACGCCGTGGTCTTGTCTCACGCCCATCTCGACCACTGCGGACGTTTGCCGATGCTGGTTAAAGGAGGATTCAACGGGCCGGTATTTTTGACCGAAGCCAGTTTTCCACTACTGGAATTGATGTTGATGGATGCCGCCCATTTGCAATTACGGGATACCGAGTGGGAAAATAAACGCCGGGAGCGGGCCGGTAAGCCGCTGCTTGAGCCTCTGTATACCGAAGCGGATGTTAACGCGTTACTGGAATTGCGTCAGCCGATAGCCTACGGCACGGAAAGCAAAATACTTCCCGGTCTTAGTGTCTCTTTTCATGAGGCCGGCCATATACTCGGTTCATCCATCGTGCGTTTGCGCATTAACGAGAAAGACAAAACCAAAACACTGGTTTTTTCCGGTGATTTGGGCAATTTGAATTCGCCGTTAATGCGCGACCCGACTGTTTTTACCGAAGCCGATGTCTTGTTGCTTGAATCCACTTACGGCGACCGTGATCACAAGCCGCTGGAAAACACGCTGGAGGAATTACGCGCAGCATTGGCGGAAGCCTCAGAGAGTGGCGGCAATGTGATTATTCCCGCTTTTGCGGTGGGCAGAACCCAGGACCTGATTTACTGGCTAGGTAAAATTCAGCGTCAGGGCGGACTGCCTCAGAAACAGGTTTATCTGGATAGTCCGATGGCGATTAGAGCCAGTAATATCTACGCTGATAATGCTCATTTATTCAATATCGACGATCCCGAATTCACTAAAATTGCTCCCGATGGTTGGCAAGCCTGGCTTCCTGAGTTGATCTATTCAGAGACGGCGGAAGAGTCGATGGCCGTTAACCGTATCTCCGGCGGCGTGATTATTATTGCCGGCAGCGGCATGTGTACCGGCGGCCGCATTCGTCATCATCTTAAATACAATTTATGGCGGCACAATGCGCATATCATTATCGCGGGCTTTCAAGCCGAAGGTACTTTGGGTCGGGTTATTGTCGACGGTAAGAAATCACATTTAAAAATCCTGGGTGCTGATGTTAACGTAGCGGCTAAGGTGCATACACTCGGTGCGTTAAGCGCTCATGCCGATCAAAGCCAGTTGTTACAGTGGGCGGGGCATTTTGATGAACCCAAGCCGAGACTTTATCTGATTCATGGCGAGAAAGCGGCTATGTTATCATTGCAGACCTGTTTTAAACGCACAGGGTGGAGTGCGAATATTCCTCGGGTAGGGGAGAAAATTACTATTTAAATAAATTTAGTGGGCCTTAAAAATACTTACATATTACAAATCGGGATAGGCAAATTATAAAAAGCCATGCATTCACTTCTATTTGAAAATAATTCAAGATGGCCGGTACCAGTCTTTTAGTTTTACTTGATGATATAGCTGCGGTCCTGGATGACGTAGCCCTGATGACCAAGGTTGCAGCAAAGAAAACGGCTGGTGTTTTGGGTGATGACTTGGCGCTGAATGCCGAGCAGGTATCCGGTATCAGGGCGGATCGCGAGCTACCGGTAGTATGGGCGGTCGCGAAAGGTTCATTGAAAAATAAACTGATTTTAGTGCCTACGGCTCTAATAATAAGTTGGATTGCGCCGGGTCTAATCATGCCGTTGCTGATGTTGGGAGGCGCTTATCTGTGTTTTGAAGGGTTTGAAAAATTGGTGCACCCGTTGTTGAATGCTCACGCTGAGGATGAAGCTCAACATGCCGAGCTGACTGCGGCAGTCGCTAATCCGGAGATCGATCTGGTGGCGTTTGAGCAGGACAAAATTAAAGGAGCGGTTCGCACCGATTTTGTTCTATCAGCAGAAATTATTGTCATCACGTTGGGTACTGTGGCAACTGCGGCTTTTACGACCAAAGTAGCGGTAGTTTCCGGTATTGCGGTGATTATGACCATCGGTGTGTATGGTCTGGTGGCCCTCATTGTGAAGCTGGACGATGCTGGATTCTATTTATGTCAAAGGCAGGGCCTTAGACTATGGGGGGGAATCCTGCATAAAATTGGTCGTGCATGTTTGTTTGGTGCGCCGTACCTGATGAGATTGCTGACAATTATCGGCACTGCGGCAATGTTTATGGTCGGTGGTGGAATTCTAGTCCACGGCATTCCGGCCGCACACCGCTTCACTGATCATCTGGCTCAAAGCGCCAACATCGTGCCTAGTATTGGCGGCGTGATTGAAACTCTGGCTTTTTCGCTATTCAATGCGCTGACGGGTATTTTTTCCGGGGCACTCGTTTTAGGGGGCGTAATGTTAATGAAGTATCTTTGCAGATGCGCTAAAAGATAGGAAAAAACGCGATAACTGTTTGACATTAAGCCAGCTTCTACTTGATGGGTTTTATGCCCATAAGTTCAAAACTGCTTAATATGAGCTTGACTCAAGACTGATGCGAGTCTTGAGTCAAGTATATTGAGTTTGTTACGCTGGGGTTACATTTTCGGCTTGTGGACCTTTTTGGCCTTGAGTTACTTCCATAGTAACTTTCTGGCCTTCCCTTAAGGTCTTGCGACCGGTGCCGTTAATTGCGCTATGGTGAACAAAAACATCTTTGCCACCTTCTTGTTCAATAAATCCAAAACCTTTTTCATCATTGAACCACTTAACGGTACCTACAACTTGCTCTGACATATCACACTCTTACTTAAAAAA
>Ga0265297_10001414_pt1 | contig 56583 bp, 50 predicted proteins | sample Munlanlwell13791_FD_192502 | JGI IMG/M metagenome (GOLD analysis project Ga0265297, IMG submission 192502) | Leachate microbial communities from a municipal landfill in Southern Ontario, Canada - Leachate well 137-91 | ecosystem: Engineered > Solid waste > Landfill > Unclassified | place...
TACGTTGCCAAAGAGAATAAAAAATTTAGTCCAACCGAGCTCGGCAAGCGCGTCAACGAGATGTTGGTAAAAAATCTGCCTGACATCATCAACATTTCATTTACTGCAAAAATGGAAGAGGCTCTTGATAAGATCGCTGATGGCGACATTGACCGTGACGATGTGCTCAATGACTTTTATAAAAAGTTCAGCAAGGACTTGGTTGCCTTTGGCGGCAAAGTTGAAGACAAGAAAACAGTGGTGACCGACTTGCCATGTCCAACCTGCAAAAATCCACTGGTTATTCGCTGGAGCCGAAACGGGGAGTTTGTTGGTTGTTCCAAGTACCCTGAATGCAGTTTTACCTCGAATTTCACCCGTGGCGAAGGTGGCAAAATCACGCTTGAAGAAAAATCGCTTGATGCATTGGATATGAAATGTCCTCAGTGCGGCAAGCCAATGGTTCGCCGTGTTGGTCGTTTCGGGCCGTTTATTTCATGCTCCGGCTACCCTGATTGCAAGTACATTCACCAGGATAAGCTGGCCATGCCGTGCCCACAGTGCGGTGGTGCGTTGGTTAAGCGCCGCTGGCGTGGGGGCAACTTCTGGGGTTGCGCTGGTTATCCAAAATGCAAGTTTGCTATCTTTGGCGAGGTCAAAGAAGAGTCGTGTCCAAAGTGCAAAAGCCCTTATTTGATTCTGACCAAAGACCGCAAGGATGGGTCAGAAAAAATTAGCTGCCCGAACAAAGAATGTGGCTATCAGAAGTAAAGCAAAAAAAATGTGATTGAATAAAATAGTAGGGCCCGGGAAGCTTCCCGGGCCCTACTATTTTTTATTGTGATGTACTAAGAACTGATTAATTAACTATCTCGTTATAATATTGATACCCTAACCTTTTTGCTATTTTCATCTTGGTATCCGGTGCAGCCATATTAAAGGCGGTATTAAAACTAATAATTTTATCAAGGGATGTATTGAAAGCGGGCCATGTAGGGGGACCGTCCATTAAAGTCTTTAGATCATTGAAGATCACTTCTTGGACCCTTGGATTTAAACGATTCCAGCGTTTTTCGAGGAATGGTGATTTAATTGATAGATCGTCTGGAGCTATTGCCTTAAGGTATTCGCTGTACAACTGCATGCTTAAAAAGTTAAGAAACGGAATGTCTTTGGCCGTTGTGGCGTTGGTGATAATTGTTGTAAGGTTGGCGTCGGTGAAACTATCCTCGATATCAGAAAGACCGAACTTTTTTAGTCGTCCGAAAGCGTCATTGGCTTGTATGTTACGTAGCGTCGTTTGTTTTTTTGCGACATCTGTTACACCACTTATTGCCGTCTTAAGTTCATTGAGTTCTGCTTCAAGTTGTGCGATCGATGGGGGTGGAAATTTGAGATTTAACAGAGCAAGATCTTTCATCATTTGAAGAGGTTGAGGAGCGATTGGTGGCGGGGGAGGTGCTGGCTGAGTAAGGGGCAATGGTGCTGGTGAGCCAAGCCCTGTGGTTGGGGGCAATGTGCCCTGCGTGGATGCTGGAAGGGGTAATGGTTGCTCTTCTGGGACAGCTGCAACAAGAAGTAGGCCTCTGTCTTTGGTTTTTTGTACGAGGACGTCTGCTGTAAATGGACGATTGTAAGATGCGTCATATCGTCGACTGTTTTCTGGATAAGGTCTTACAAGATCGCGCCAAAACTGAGTTTGAAGCATACTAGCTGCATTGGCATCTGCATAACATAAAAGAACAAGTAATTTTAGAATTTCGCGGGTTAGGGTAATTTGACCAGCGGTATAATGAAAAGTGCGCACAAGGTCGTCCGCCGGCTTGAGACCAGTTAGCCAATTATGGTATTGATGATGGTTTTCAATGAGAAATGCAATGATTTTTTTTGTGCCATCATCTAAAGCAATCTGTGGGTTTCCAGCATTAAGCATAGCTTGAAGCGTTGTTTTATATTGAGGTTTCTGATCGAGTGTAGTGATAAAAGTAACACCTTCTGTCGTATGCTCTCCTCCAAAGAGATGACCTGCATCGTGAAAAAATGCTGCACATAGTCCAAGCATCTTCATTTCAGGAGAAATGCTTGCTATTTCTTGGAGTGGAAAAAAATTAGAAGTATTATCGAGCGCCTTTTCCAGCACCGTTGCAAAAACGTTTCCAGTGTCGACACAGTGTCCCAAAAGATTTCCATGATGGTGTTTCGACGCCAGGAACTGGCCTAATGTTGAAGGGCATAGAATATTCTTCATTGCTGTGAAAACCTGGATGGGTTTTTCGTCAATTGAAGGAGCCAGCGCCGTTGAAGGAGCCATTGCCGTTAAATCATTTGTAACAAGCCCTGTTGCTATTAAAATAGAAAATAATATATGAAAAGGTGCGTTTTTCGATGCTAAACAACAATAAACGCTTTTTATTTGATTCCCTAAATACATAATCCCATCCCATTGATTATTTCAGATAGTATTCAATAATAGAGAAATCATATATTATAATTGAATAATTGCAATATTGGCGTTAATTTTGATTAAAATGGGCAAGATTTGAAATTGAATGATTTTTACTGGTATATGGCTCTAATTATTTTGAAAAAAGGTCTTTTTAAGTTCATCCCAAAAAGCTCAAAAATCGTTAATACGATTTTTGAGCTTTTTGCCAAATTAATTTTCGATAAACTTTAAAACTTAGTCAGCCATTTCGTTGTAGTATTGATACCCTAATATTTTTGCTATTTCCTTTTTGATATTTGGTGTGAGCCTATCGAAAGCTGGATTAAGGTTTATTGTTTTCTCAATAGGATTAGGATTATGACTGTTGAAAGTCGGCCAATTTACACTGGAGCTATCGAAGGTAATCAATAAGGCTTGTAGATCATTAAAAATTGCTTCTTGAACATTCGGATTTAAACGCTTCCAGCGTTCTGGGAGAAATGGCGAATCAACTGATTGATTGTCCGGGGCCATAGCATTCAAGTACTCGCTGTACAGCTGAATGCTTAAAAAATTGAGGAATGGAATGTCTTTGGCGGCCTTGGCTTCATTGATAAGCGTTGTGAGATTCGCGTTAGTAAATGATCGGTCTGCCACTGAAAAGCGGTACTGTGCAAACCTTTTATACACATCCTTAGATCGTATGTTTTGGAGTACATCAATTTGATCGTTATGATCAGAGATAGTAGCAACTGCCTCTTTAAGTTCATTGAGCTCCGCCTCTAGCTGGTCAAGCGATGGCGGAGGAAATTTGAGATTTAACAGAGCAAGATCTTTCATCATTTGAAGAGAGTGAGTTGCGATTGGTGTTGGTGCATCGCGGCCAGCAGCAGGTGCGGTTAAAGGCTGTGGTTGTCTAGTGGGTTGCGTTGAAGAAGCCGCTTGCTCTTTGAGGTTCTGATAGTTTCTGCAGAGCACAACGAGCTTTTTGATACCTGTGCTTGGGGTTTGAATGCCTGCGAGGGCATTAATATTTTTTGGTATTGAAAATGTTTTATTATGCCCAAAATCATATTGAAAAATTGTAAGTTGAATATCGCTGATGGCACTTGGATCATCACCGGCAATCTTTGCCAAATCACCGAAAGTTAATGGTTCTTTCGCTGTATCCTTATACAAAACAAAAATTTGCGCCTCTTGTTTTCCGTAATAAATAACGGTGTTTAATGGGAGTTCTTGAGTGTCTTGTGCAATTGGATTTTGTTGTCCATAGTTCATTGTTGTTATTTGGCCAGTAGCGGCTTGCTTTTTAGATTTCCGTATGTAGTCATTGGTATGCTTGCTTATGGTCAAAAAGATGTTTGTTTCCTCGGTGCTAGTTGTTGCTGCTCGCGCAGGTGCGCGTGCTGGAGCTGGAGAAGGTGCTCGACGACGGGGGGGGCGTTGGGCCGCAGGAGAACTTGTTCTCCTGGGTTGGGCTCTGCCTGGTCCTGTGGCAGCTGCAGATTTAACTTCGGCGGCTAATGTTGGTGCGGTAATTCGCGGGTTTCTGTCTCTGTAGACCTGACATAAGGAAAGTAAAAATCCTAATGATCGAAAAAATTCAGGATCTTTATTGGCTAGGACAAAAGGGTCTACTTGTAGGGTAAATTTTTTAGTGTCTTTATCATATTGATAGATGGTAAGTTTGATGCCTGCAATTCGCAGATCGGTTCGCTCGCGAATTCTTGAGTCGCGTAAAAGTTTTAATTGATCAAACGTTAAAGGCTCTTTCTGATCATTTTTATACAAAACATAATATTCATAAGAATCTGAGCTATCCATAGCACCATGATAAAGTATTGTGCCTAAAGGAATCTCTTGTGCACCAGGTGGAAGTGGTTTTTCGACAGACTGTTCGATTTCAACCACGGCATCATTGGGGTCAGTTTTTGATGTTATTGTATATTGGCGTTGATTGTGTTCAATTGTGAAAAATTCTTGGATAAGAAATTCGTATGGTTTTACTTCTTCTCGTGGAACTTGAGTTTCTACAGGAGGACGAGATTGGTTTTTGGTGACTAGAATAAGTGGAGAAAAAGATTCATCCATCTCCTGTCCTGGGTCGTATGGAGATGGTTTTGTAAAAGTAATTATATCGTTTTCAATTTTGACGTTTTTTACCTTTACAATTGCAGGTTGGAGGCCTCCTTCTCCTAACTCATCATCAGCACGATACCAGTTATTTGCATAGTATATGAGAGCTATTACGTGGCCTCCATAAACTGGCTCATCGCTTCCTTTTATTGTTATGCCGAAAGAGCCCTGTGTTTGAGGGGAATTAATAAAGGGGGCTAGTATAGCTTGCCGATCGGGAGGATTGTGGGGAGCATTGAAATTCTGATAGGTGATGTAAGCATTGAGTCTTTTATTTGTTGTAAAATCCTGCACCCTTCCGCTTGCTTGTCTGACTTGGGTTGTTTTCTGAGTAAGATCAGCGATGCAGCCGCTATCATAATCTGCCTTTAACTTAAGTTTACGAGAAACACTGTTACGTTTTATTGGGTTATCTGCTGTTAAAAATTCATACATTAATCTATCTGTCAAATATGGACTATCCTTTAAGGCTTGTTTAGCCGTGTTATCCTTTGCAAGAACAGCAAAAATTGCTTGAAAGGCTGCGTGTTTTGAACAATCATTGCCAATGTGATTTATGAGCCCGATAAGATCTGCTTCCCTTTGCTGTTGCGGCAGTGCTCCAAATCCATTGGGTACAATGCCAATAGTTGCAACAATAGCAAGTAGTATTCCGACAATTGCTTTTTTGATTTTCAATAATCGATCCATCAAAACTCCTTTTACCCCGTTAAAAATTTTAATTTCAAACAAACCTAGTGTAAGCCGATTGAGTTTGTATTTTCAAACTGCAATGAAAATAAGGGAGAAGTGATTGTTGTTAAGGGATAAAGAGTGTTGGAAAGAAAAGGGGCTCTACTATTTTTTACTGCAGGTGATGCACCGAGGCAATTGCATCAAAGGTTGTCTGATAAATTGAGCCATTGTTAATTGTGTAAATGTGATCAAGATTGCGCAACATGGTTGGACGGTGGGAGACGATAATAAGTGTCTTGGTACCTCGAATTTCTTCAATCGCCAACCTAATCAGTCGTTCGGACTCTTCGTCCAGCGCCGAGGTTGCTTCGTCAAAAATAAGAATTTCTGGGTCTTTGAGTAGCGCACGGGCGATGGTGAGCCGTTGCTTTTGGCCGCCTGAAAGCAGGGTGCCATTTTCACCAACCAGGGTATTGTAGCCGTCAGGCAATAATTGGATAAATTCATGAGCATGGGCGATGGTGCAGGCCTTAATGACTTCTTCCTGGGTCGCCCCTGGGCGTGCATAGGCGACGTTGTGCAGGACGGTGTCATTGAACAAAAATGTTCGTTGGCCAACGTAACCAATGTGGTTTCGCAGGCTTGCAAGCGTGATTTTGTTGATATCGGTGCCGTCAATGGATACCATTCCGGTGGTAGGGGTCACAAAGCCGAGCAAGAGGTCGCAAAACGTGCTTTTACCAGAGCCGGATGGGCCGACGATGCCAACTGACTGTCCCTTGCGAATTGAAAGATTAAAGTTTGAAAAAACGGTGACATTGGTGTTGTAACTGAATGAAACGTTATCGCAGGTGATCTGGTGCTTAAACGTGCCCAAATCAGTAGTTCGATTTTGGGTAGCCGGATACACCTGGTCCAAAACGACAAAAATGCGTTCCGCGGCCGCAAGGCCGTATTGAATATCAGAGTAGACGTTGATAATTTTTTTGAGTGGATTGTAGGCGAGCAGGACGGCAGCGACAAAAGCGGTGAGCTGTCCAGCGGTGATTGCGCCGCTCAAAACCTGGTGGGCTGCAACATAAAAAATTACACCGCAGCCGGTGACGGCGATGGCTTCAACCAATGCAGGCAAGATGCTTTCGATGTGAACGTTGAGCATAATAGCGCCAAAGCAGCGGTCAAGAAGCTTTTTAAATCGTGATTGTTCAACTGCTTCCGCATTAAATGCTTTTATTTCTCTGACGCCAACAAAGGTTTCTTGGAGCATTGCGCTGACAACGCCAAGCTGCGATTGGATGGCGATTGAGGCATTTTTGCGTGCGCGGCCAAGTTTTTTGATGGTATAGCCGATGATGGGGCCAACAATGAGCATAGAAAGGCCCAAAAGAGTGTTTTGGTAGATGGCAAAAACGACGAGAAAGAGTGCTTCAAAAAAGCTTCGAATGCCGTCTTTGATAGCCGCCCCAGCCGCTTGTTGGATCATTTGAATATCGTTGAGAAAGTGGGACATCAGTTGTCCTGTGCTGGTTGATTGGTAAAAAGACAGCGGAAAATGAATGATTTTTGAAAAAAGATCATGGCGAATGTCGATGGTTACTTTGTTGTTGACCCAATTCATCGAATAACTGGAGAGATACATCAGCACCCCTTTGAGCAGGAACACTGTGATAAAAATAAGAATGAAGGGGACGATGAGGTAACTATATTTTTGGATAAAAATGTCGTCGATAGTGTGTTTTAGGACCCATGTTGGAAGTGCTGCTACAACGCCGTACAGTGACGCTGCAACAAGTGAGAAAATGAGAGCTTTCCAGTATGGTTTGGTATAACGAAGAACGCGTGTAATTGGTTTCATGATTTAACTTCAGAAATAAATGTTGGTAAGACGCCAGTAACTATAGCAAAACGACCCTTATTGTGCTACTTCGGGGCTAAAATAGCCATCAAAATCTCGCTGACTCTGCATAATGAGCTGTTCGAGAATGGTGATGATATTGAGCAGATATTTCTTTTTTGCCCGCCATGGAAAGTCATCATTGTTAAGGAAAATAATAATGGTTTGGTTGACATAGATCGCCTGATTGAGCGGGGAAAGGTGGTTGTTTTCAAATAAGCTGCTGATATTAATATACTTTTCTCGGTACCAATGTTTTCCAAAGGGTGTTGGTGATGTAAACGCTTGTTCCATGGAATGTGCTGGGTCGACCTTGAGCATGAACTTTGCAACATCGGTGAGTGGGATGCCGTATTTGGTACATGTAATCATTCGTAATTCAATTATGTGTTGAAGTTGCTCGAGCTGTTTAAAATCAGTCGGTGTTGGTGGTGTTATAGTAGCTTTTGTTATGATGGGAGAAATGAGCGTAAGACTGGAGCACAAAAAGAGTAAATTTAGTAGCTTCATAAGCATAATTCCTTTAGAGGCAATTTACTAAACAGGGGGTTCATTATAGATGAAAAATGTGCTAACGTGCAATACGAAACCGCTTTTTTTGAAGTAAAGGTTACGTTATGCATACGATAGGTGTTTTTGATTCAGGGGTTGGTGGATTAGGGATTTTGAAAGAAATAGCCCTGCAACTGCCTTCGCATGGACTCGTTTACTTTGCTGACAACATCAATATGCCATATGGTAATCTTTCGGTTACACAGATTCAGCAACTCATGCAAAAGAATCTTGAATTTGTGATCAACAAGCATCAAATCAAACTTGCTGTTATTGCGTGCAATACGGCATCGACAGCGAGTCTTTCTTTTCTGCGCCAGCATTTTTCTTTGCCAATTGTCGGAGTGGTTCCTGTGGTAAAACCGGCTTGTGAACTGACCAAAACAAAAAAAATTGCCATGTTTTCAACGCCTGCAACGGCGCAGAGTGCATACCTGCAAGAGTTGATTGCAACGTATGCAAATGGCGTCGAAGTGCTAAATATTGGCTGTTTAGGACTTGCTGATCTGATTGAGGCAGGACACTTGGATGACGATGTGATTAAAGCCAAGGTTAAAGAGTTTGTTGAGCCAGTACGAAGCAAAGGGGTTGATGTTATCGGTCTGGCGTGCACTCACTATCCATTTATTCGTGATCACATTGCCAATTACATTGGTCCTGATGTTACTATTCTTGACTCTAATCAGGCGGTTGCGCGTCAGGTTGCCCGTATGGTGAAGCAGCATGACATTGTTGGGTACGCTGACGGTGCTGAGCGAACGTGTCGGGTCTATGCGACAAAAGGTGCCGAAACCTTTGAACGAATAGGTCAACAATTGGTGGGGAATTTGGTCAGCAATGTTACCTTGATTTCTCTCTCTCGTGATGTCTGACACACAAGTTACAAAACATTGACTCATCATTTTACTCCAGCCTAAGCTGAAATTTAGTAATGAATTGAAAGCTTTTGATGAAGGGGGAGGTGATGGTTTCAGCGTCCAAAATGATTTTGCCACTTGTTTGGTTCTTTCTAGGCAATAGTCTTTTACTTCAAGCAATGTATGAACACGATGATCCCGCTTCCTTGATACAGCATGGCAGGGTGATTTTAGTTTGTGGAACTACTTGTTCTGGTAAATCAAAGTTCATTCGTGAATTGCATAAGAGAATTAAAGATCTTTCTGTGGTACCGTCTGAATTTTCTGAGGTGAAAGAACTGCGTATACTTAAGCACAATCAACAATTACTGGTCCAGGGCTGGCAGCCAGAACAAATTTATGCTTTTGACGAAATTAAACGTTGTGTTTGGGAACGACTGACTCGTACATTGGTCTGTGAGTTGGTTCCCGTTAGTAGCAATGGTGTCGATATGACTGCTGCATTCATCAATGAACTGCATAAGCTCCAATGCGAAGTGTATAGCATTTTGGTCTATAGTCCGATGGATATGCTTTTGCAACGTTGTCGATGTGTAAAGAGCGATGATTCTATTATGCGGATGGAAGGATTCTACGAACCGCATATGGTACTCAAGCAGTTTTTAGCAATGTATAAGCGCTCAGCGGGTTTGAATTGTGAGATAGGGACGGTGCGTGCTGGCCATATTCGTGAATTTTTGGCATCTGTTAGTGCTAAGCAGCAACGGGCATTGATGCCTGCCGTCGAAGCATTGATTGGCGAGGGCGTCGATAAAATGATAGACGTGACATCGGTTTCTATTGAACCGGTGAGCACAGATTTTGATGCAATTTTGAGCAACGACGCCTTAAACGATACAACCAAAAGTGTTGAGAGTGAAAAGGATTTTAACGAAACCTGCGACGAACTTGTGGAGGGAATGCAGGGATGGTTGAGCGCGCAAACTTCTTTTGAGTAACGAGTGATACCGTGACAATGTCGCTAACGCAATTTATAAATTCTGTGCTTGCCAACCTTGATGATCATACCTTGCTTCCAGATAATGGTTGCTTTGAAGTCTTCAACTGTTGCACCATCAATTTCAATAGCTTTTGATTCAACCAGTCTTTTGGCTTCCGATGATGTTTTGATTGCACCAAGAGCTTTGAGCAAATCGACAATCCACAATGGGTTTGGTGTTTCTGACGATAATTCAACCGTGTTTGCCGCTGAATAATCGCGTTGTTGAAATAATGACTCAAATTGTTGTTGTGCTGTGTTGGCTTCTTGCTCGGACCAAAAGCGCTGAATGATCATAAACGCCATGCTTTTTTTCAGGTTCATTGGATGCAGATCGCCTTTGGCAACGCCTGCTTTAAGATTTTCGATTTCTGTTTGTGTTTTGTTGCACAAAATATGGTAGTAGCGCCACATCAGTTCGTCTGAAATTGACATCAATTTACCGTATGCTGTTCCTGCTTCCTCCCACAATCCAACGTAGTTGCCAAGGCTTTTTGACATTTTGTTAACACCATCAAGGCCTTCGAGCAGCGGGGTGGTGATAATGACTTGTGGCGCTTGGTCGTTGGTTTCTTGCAAGTGTCGGCCCATGAGTAAGTTAAAGGTTTGGTCGGTGCCGCCAAGTTCAATGTCGGCTTTGAGTGCGACCGAATCGTAGCCTTGCATAAGCGGATAGAGGAGTTCGTGTAGTCCGATTGGAGTTTTTTCGGCAAGTCGTTTGGCAAAATCTTCGCGTTCGATGATTTGTGCAACCGTTACGCTGCCGCAGAGGCGGATAACGTCAGCAAATGTAAGCTTGGCGAGCCACTCGCTGTTAAAACGAAGCGTCATTTTCTTCGGATCCAAAATTTTGCTTACTTGCTCCATGTATGTTTTGGCGTTGTGAGCGATGGCTTCATCGCTGAGTGGTGGACGTGTTTTTGAGCGTCCAGTAGGATCACCGATGCGCGCGGTATAATCACCGATCAAAAAAATAACTTCATGGCCAAGATCTTGAAATTGGCGGAGTTTATTGAGCACAACAGCATGACCTAGATGCAGATCAGGTGCTGTAGGATCAGCGCCAAATTTGACGATAAGTTTTTTTCCGGTAGCAAGTTTTTTGAGTAATTCGTCTTCTGGCGTTATTTGGATGGTGCCATTTTTGATGACGTTAAACGTTTGAATAAGGTTGGCATTCATGTGCTGAGGCCTTGGTTAAAAAACGAGACTTTTAAGCATGTGTTCGGTGTAGCTAATCAACTGTATAAGCATAGAACGAAATTGAGGAATTATGAAGAGCGCGATCAGGATGAGTATTGAATAACGGTAGAGCCACAGAACAATGCGAGGAAAGCGATTGATAAGGAGCGAAATAATGATATGACTGCCATCAAGCGGTGGAATGGGCAATATATTAAAAACACCGAGCATGACGTTGATCTGTGCTGTTGCATCTAAAATTTGTACAAAAGTGGTTGCGATTGCCGGGCTGAAGTGTGCTGCGGGGAAGTGTGCTATGCAAAAAAAGCAAATGACGGCGAGTAGAAAGTTTGAAAAGGGGCCGGCAAGCGCTGTGATGATGGCGTAGAGCCGAGGGTATTTGAAATTGCGATAATCCATGGGGACTGGGTTTGCCCAGCCGATTCTGAAAACAAGCAGAAAAAACAAGCCCATAAGGTCAACGTGGGCAAGTGGATTGAGTGTAAGCCGTCCATTACGCTTAGCGGTGTTATCGCCCAAAATCAGCGCCATTAAAGCATGGCTGAATTCGTGAAATGACACAGAAACAAGAAAAGCAGGAAGGATGATGGCAACCTGTGCCAAAAAATTAAGCCACGTCGTATGCATAAATACCTTTGACTTATTTGTGGTTTAGAAAAAGATGCCCATGATCTGCTTTTTGATGGCCATGGTGATAACAATAAGTATGTTAAAAAAGATATCGCTTACGACGGGCAGGAGGAAGAGTATAAGAAAAATGTACAAAGAATATTCTTCAAGCCAATAAACTATGTTGCGCATGGACTGAGGTAATACGTAGTACAAAAGTCTTCCACCGTCAAAAGGTGGTAGCGGCGTCAGGTCCATGACACCAAAAAAAATTGCTATGTAAATAAGTGTGTCAAAAATTTGCACCAGTGAAAGCAAAACATACGAAGGAAAGTGCGGATTGAGTAGTGCTTTCATAACTCCAGCGGCAATGAATGCCAAGAAGAAATTGCCAAGAGAGCCTGAAACTGAGGTAACAATGCCTCCCAGGCGGTGGTGGCGAAACTGTGATTCATCGATTGGCACTGGAATAGTCCAGCGAATGCCCAATGCAATTAAAAGAATAATCAAAATTGCTTGCGGGAAGAACGACGAGAACAGTAAACAAATGACTAAAAAGAGGCACAGAACAACGCCCAGGCCCATGATGTCAACGTGTGCGAAGGGGTTGAGTGTTAAAAAACCGTTGCGTTGTGCGGTGCGATCACCCATAATGCGTGCAGCAATGGCTTGCATGAAGCCACGCCATGTAAAGACCAAAAGGAAAATGGGGAATGTCAGCGCAATCATATTGAGTGCATCAAAAAAAACGTGCGAACGCGATAGTCCAGAACCACTTTTGAGTGAACCTAAATTGATTATATTCATGATTTATTAGCTCCTTATGCTTGTTCTTAATCATAGGGTAGTTTTATAGCGTGGTCAAATGCACTTTTCAGTCGACATATGCTTTTTTTCTATTACAATTTTGCTTAAGAACTTTTTCTTGACAATGGGCACCGTTGGCTTTGGGAAAAGTACCTCACCGTCTTCACAAAAAAGGAGATCCTATGCTGAATCAAGAAAAACAATTGGCACAGCAAAGTGACCGTGTTGCCGAGGCTTGTATGCCTGGTAACGAGTCATCAGCGCATGCATCAACCGATGCTTTTTCATATTTAATTAATAATAAATTTATCCGTTACCTTGTGCCGCCAAGTATTTTGGCTGCCATTACCGCCGTCGTGTATTATCCGTCGCTGCACTATCCGTTTCAGTTTGATGACATTGCTAACATTACTAAGCACTTTGCCATTCGCTTTGACAATCCATTGGTGCGATTGTGGAATAACTCCCGTTGGTTGGGTGACTGGCTCAATACACTTAATTTTAAAGTTGGGCGTTTTGATCCTTTTTATTATCGCTTTTCCAATATCACCATTCACATCCTGACTGGGATCTGTGCCTATTACTTGGTGTATGAATTATGCAAATTGCTTGAAAAACGGCCGTTTTTTCCCAAGCATGCGTCGCTTATTGCTTTTTTTACCAGCGGATTATTTTTGCTACATCCGGTGCAAACGCAGACGGTGTCGTATGTCATTCAGGCCAGACTTGAGGGCATTGCAAGCTTTTTTGTGCTGCTGGCCTCATTGTTGTATGTCAAAGCGGTGAAGACAGAACGGTGGACAACTCGGATTGCGGCGCTTGCAGGACTTGGGCTATGTTGTTTCGTTGCTTGCGGTACCAAAGAAATAGTTATTGCATTGCCATTTTTGTTGCTGCTGATTGATTGGTTTTTCATTTCGCAGGAAGAATGGGATGTGTTCAAAAAACGCTTGCTTATTTTTGGCGTATTATCGATTGGTTTTGTTTTATTTTTAGTTCAACATATTGGTTCATCGCTGGCTGCCGGACTTTCGATGTTGGGCATGATTTTGACGTTCAGGTCAGGAACTGCTAACAACCGCGGCAATATTTTGACGCAAGGTGCGTTCGACACGATTACGCCATGGATGTTTTTGATTTCAGAATTCAAAGTTATTTTGCACTACCTCCTGATTTTTATTTGGCCATTTAATTTGAGCGTTGAGTACGACTGGAAAATAGCATCCGGTTTTTTTAGCTTTGAAGTGATACTTCCGCTGATTGTGCTTGTTGCCTTGTATAGCTTTGTAATTCGTTGTGCGTGGAGAAAGCAATATCCTGCATTGACCTTTGGATTGTTGTGGTTTTTGATTGTTGTTGCGCCTCGCTCAACTATTATTCCTTCGGCGGAGTTGGTTGTTGACTACAAAACGTATTTAGCATCGCTTGGGGTTCTTTTCTTATTTGCAACGGTTATTACGTATGTATTGATGTTTGTATGGGCTCGTATTAAAGATTTACCAGCACAGTGTTATGCCTATGAATCACGTCTTGGGTTGCTGACAGTGCTTTTGATTTTTGTTGGGCTGGGTGCCTATGAACGCAACAAGGTATGGCAGACGTGCGTTGACTTCTGGACTGATAATGCACAAAAGGCTCCAAACAAAGCTCGTGTACACAACAATTTGGGTGTTGCACTATCTGAAGCCGGTAGGCTTGACGAATCAATTATGTCGTACAAGCGAGCCATTTCACTCGATGCCCATTATGCTGATCCATGGAGTAATTTGGCTGTTGCATACTCGCTAAAAAATGAAATTGATAAAGCTATTGAATCACTCAAGGGTGCCATTCACATTTGTCCCAATTATCCAGAAGCGTACAACAATTTGGGTTCGTTGCTGCTGCAAAAAAAGCTGTACAGTGATGCTGAGCGTGCGTTGCATATTGCTATTCAATTGCGTCCGTACTACGGCAAGGCTTACTACAATATGGCCCGCCTGTTTGAAGAACAGAACAATGCAGATAAAGCTTGGGACTTTTTGAAAAAGGCAACCGAAGGTGATTTAGATACCCCAGAGGTGTTTTTCAAACTTGGTCAATTAAGTTTTAAAGTGAAAAAATATCCTGAAGCGGCGCAGGCCTTTGAAGGCATTATCAAACGCGGTGTGAACAACGACCAAGTGTGGTTTAACTTGGCCAATGCGTATTTTATGATGGCAAAGCACGAAAAGGCGTTATCGATTTATGAACGATTGGTTCGTGATAATCCGGTTGATGCGCGCTATGCCTACAATTTGGCTGAAACCTTATTTACCAAAGGTGATTTTGATAAGGCTTGTGAAGTCTTTCGCAGGACAACAACATTGCCACAACCAATTCCACAAGCATTTTTCCGTGTAGCTCATTGTCTTGAACATTTAAATCGTGTCCCAGAAGCCAAGAGCTTTTTGGAGGAAATGTTAACGCTCAATGCTGCCGATGACTTTAAGAAAGCTGTGCGCAACGAGATAACGCGCATTAGCTTGCAACAGAAGCTCAATGAGGGTAAAGGTAGCATTCATCTGAAAGATCTGAAACAAGCACTTGCTTTACGTAACCCAGAGGCACATACAACAAAAGTTGCATCACGAGGGTAAAAGTAAGTGACCTGCACAAAGGGGAGATTGCGTAATGAATGACATTAAAATCAAGGCGGTTGCTGAGCGATGGTTTTACTGGGTTGTACTTGGTATTCCTGCGGGGCTGTCGCTGATTACCTTTTTGACGTACTACCAGTCGTTGTGGTACGGCTTTATGTTTGACGATTTGCCAACAATCACACAATACATTCACACACGGTACATTGATTTTGCAGGACAATTTTTCGGAAACCCGCGCTGGATTTCTCGCCTGATGAATCAAATTACGTTTTTTTATTGGAAAAATAATCCGTTTGCCTATCGCATTGTTGATATCGCTATGCATCTGGCCATTGGTGTTTTGATTTTTGCAACGGTGTGGCGCTTGCTGCGTAATGTAAAAAAGTCGCCATTTTTGCACGAACATTCACTGGCCATGGCTACGCTGACAAGTATGTTTTTTTTGCTGCATCCAGTACAGACGCAAACGGTAACATACATTACCCAAATGCGGCTTGAAGGACTTGTTGCATTGCTGAGCATGATGGTGCTTACCACTTTTACATTTGCAGCTACAACAACCAACCAGCGTAATCGCAACATATTGTATGCCATTTCTTTTGTGTGCATGGCATTTGCGGCAGGAACCAAGGAAATTATTATTGTGCTGCCACCGCTTTTGGTGATTGTTGATTGGTTTTTTATTGCCGAAGGCGATCTTGAATCACTCAAGTCGCGTTGGATGCTTCATGCTGGGTATTGGCTGACTTTGTACGGTGTTTTATTTAAATATGGGTATTTGCAACCGCGCTTTATTCGCTCAATTTCAACCGAGGCGTTGGTGCACAACAATCGGGGCAATATTTTGACTGGTTCTGCCTCGGAAAATATCAGCGTTTATTTCTTTGCTATTTCACAGTTTAAGATTTTCTTGCACTACTTTTGGATGTTTTTCTGGCCCTTCAATATTAGCTTCGATTATGACGTTAAGCTCTCACCGCATTGGTATAGCCTTGATGTTGTAATTCCTGCCTTGGTGGTGTGTGCGCTGTTTGCTGCTCTTGTTTGGTTATACCAACGTCGTCAGTTCCACATAATAGTATTTGGCTTTGTGTGGTTTGCGCTAACCATGTTGCCGCGTACCAGTATTTTTCCAACGACGGAATTGATTTGCGATTACAAAACGTATCCGGCGGCACTTGGCATGATGTTGATTTTGGCATTTTTAGTGCTCAAGTTGTATCAGCGGGTTTTACCATTGTTTTCGCTCTCTGATCAGCATCAAGTGTACGGTGTTGGTGGCGTGACGGCTGTATGCTGCATAGCGTTGGCACTTGCAAGTGGTGTGCGCAGTCAAGTATGGAGTTCTGAATATGCTTTTTGGGGCGATGTAATAACCAAGGCGCCAAAGGCTCGTGTGTTTAACAACTATGCGATTGCGTTATGGGAAATGGGGCGCAAAGACGAGGCGTTGTTGTATTTTAATAAAGCGATCGAAAAAGATGATTTTTATGCAGAGCCGCATGTCAATTTGGCCACTATTTTTCAAATGGGCAACGACTTTGATAAGGCCATGGAACACTACAAGCGTGCGCTCGAAATAGGTGAAGCGCATCCTGAGCTGTTCAATAATTTGGGTATGCTGCATTTTTCAAAAGGTAATTGGGCTTCCGCCGAATATTGTCTCAAGCAAGCCATTAAGCTACGTCCATTTGCCAGCAAAACGCAGGTCAACTTGGGACGTGTTTATGAAATGACCAATCGTACAGCTCAGGCGATGGCCTGTTATGAAAATGCAATTAAGGGCGACGAAGTACCTGTCGAAGCCTGGTATGCATACGGTTCGTTGGCAATGCACACCGGACGATTTCACGATGCAATCAAAAGTCTTTCCAAGCTCAATATTGAGTACCAAGATGTGGCATTCTTACTTGGTTGTTGTTACTATAGCTTGCCGAGCTATACCAAGGCTGTTGAATACTTTACGATTGCGCACAAAAAGGATCCGAACAATAAGATTTTGACCTACAACTACGCACAAGCGCTGCTCAATACACGCAAGTTTGACCAGGCCCTTGAGCTCTTTAATACTTGCGTCAATGAGCCGGACAAATATCCGTATGCGGTGCTTCATCGAGCCAAATGTTTATATGAACTTGGCCAGCGGGATCAGGCACAAGGTGCCTTGAAAAAGTTACTGACAAGCAATGCACCAAAAGAAGTTCTTCAGGATGCGCGTAGTTTGCAAAAAGAATTGAAACTGGCATAAACACGTTTTAACACAAGGAGCTGGCACATGATGCTCAAAGAAATGTCATTGTGGACTCAAAAGCTGAACGAGGGTTTGCAACTTGCGGATGTCTTTTACGAGCGCAATGGTCTAAAACTACCAAAAAACATCAAAAAGATAGCCTTTGTTGGCATGGGCGGTTCTGGTGTTGCCGGCCGCATCTTCAAAACATTTCTTGACCGCAAAGGGGTTGTTTCTCTGGTCATTGATTCGCCCATCGTGCCAGCGACGCTTGATACCAGTACGCTTGCTATTGTAGTTTCCGCGTCAGGTAAGACGTGGGAGACTCTGTCGATCTTGGATGAGTGTACCAGCAAATTTATTCCAACTATTGTACTTGCTGGCGGCGGTGATGCCATTGAGCGAGCTGAAAAAAAGGGGCTTCCGTTCGTCCTGCTGCCAAAAAGCCTTGAGCCGCGCTCAGCGCTCGGTCATTTTCTGGGCTTTTTAGGTGGTTTATTTGATGCTATGGGGCTTTTGCCGGGCCGTGCGATGGTTGGTGGATGGATGAAAGAGTCTGAAAAGTACATCCCAACGTTTGTTGAAGCGGCAACGTTTAAGAATTTCCTTGATGCAGTCAATAGTAGCGAAGTTTTCCACGTTTGGGGAATTGGTGGGGATAGCGCATCGGTGGCATACCGGGCCAAAACCCAGTTTAATGAGAACAGCAAGGTGCAGGCGATGTACAGCGAATTCCCTGAGCTGTGCCACAATTTGACCGTTGGCTTTGAGGTATTTAAACAGAATCCTGTGGTCGTATTTTTCTATTCGGATTTTCTGCCCACCAACATGATTTTGGGTATTCAGGCTTTTGGGGAAATTTTGAAAGAAAAGCGGGTTGTCCTTTACAAACCGCCTGTTTTTGGGGATACTTTTGAGAATCAGCTCTTTAACATGATTCTGTGGTCAGATTTCGCCTCCTACTTCTTGGGAAAAGCCAGGGGGGTGACAATTGAAAAAGTCCAGATTATCGAAGAGCTTAAAAAACAGCAGAAACTAAAGGGTATAAAATAACAAAGGTTGCATGATTATGAAAAAGGATTTTCATCCAAAAGTTCACAATGTTACGATCCGATGCGCATGCGGTAATTCATTCGAATCAATTTCGACGTCACCAAACATAGATATTGATATTTGCTCGAGCTGCCATCCATTGTTCACAGGCCAACAACGCTTTGTTGATACCGCCGGTCGAATTGAAAAATTCCAAGCTCGTTACGATAAATCAAAAATTAAAGCAAAAAAGTAACGGTCTAAAAAATTGTAACGGCGTATGTTGATTGCGATACATCAGCATACGCCGTTTTTATTTGATTAAGCCCTTCGACCTCTCCGCTATAGCTTAAGCAAAAGCGGAAGCCACGAGCGAAATCGAGGGGCGAAGTAGGCTAAACCCCCATAGCAGATAGGTAGCACGATGATCGATCCGAATGCGCTGCAGCAGGAATATGACCAACTTGTACAAAGGTTGATTGATTCCAACCTTGATAACAAACTTCGTATTCAACTCCAAAAGCGTTCTTCGCTTCTTGCCCAAATTCTGGCTATCTACACACAAATTGACCAGTTTGATGCGACCATTGCTGACTGTATGCAACAACGCGACAAAGAAGATGGTGAGCTAAAGGAGCTGTACAACCAGGAAATAGCTGAATGTACGGCCAAAAAAGCTGAGTTGGAAAAGCAACGCGATGATATTTTATATCCGTCTGATCCTCAGGACAGCCGTTCAGTCTTCTTGGAAATTCGTGCCGGGGCTGGCGGTCAGGAAGCAGCCCTTTTTGCGGCCGACCTGTTTAAAATGTATACAAACTATGCATTGAGGCGAGGCTGGCAGGCTTCTTTGGTTGAAGAGGCAAGCACTGAGTTGGGTGGTTTTAAAGAGTTAGTTATTCATATTCGCGGCAGGGACGTTTATAAATATCTCAAGTTTGAATCGGGCGTTCACCGTGTACAGCGTGTGCCAAAAACAGAAGGTGCCGGCCGTATTCATACGTCGACGGTGACCGTGGCAGTATTGCCCGAACTTGAAGACGTTGAAGTTACCATCAATCAAGGTGATTTGCGCGTTGATACTTATCGTGCCGGTGGTGCCGGGGGACAACACGTAAACAAGACCGATTCAGCTGTTCGCATTACCCATATTCCATCAGGACTAGTTGTTGCCTGTCAGGACGAACGTTCGCAGATCAAAAATAGACAAAAAGCAATGAAGATTTTGCAGGCTCGTTTGTTTGCCTATGAGAAAGAAAAACAGGACGCACTGGTCAGCGCTTCGCGCAAGCAACAGGTAGGAACAGGTGAGCGTGCCGAAAAAATTCGAACCTATAACTTCCCCCAGAACCGTGTGACCGATCATCGCACCGAAGTGACGCTCAAAAAGCTTGATATGGTGATACAGGGCGACATGGAAGATCTGCTCAATCCATTGATTGATTGGGATCGTTCTCAGCGTAGAGAGCATAGTATTCTGGATGCGACGGCCTAACGTTTATACAGACATATTTGATGTATCTTCAGGGATTTCAATTTCTTTCTTGCGTTGCGGAACAAGATGCAATCTGCCTTCAAAGAGAGCCATAAAACAGGCTTTGCTCTGATCAGACAGATTTTTAGAATTTTGAACCAACGTATGTACTGAAAGCCCCCTCTTGTTTGCTAACGCTGGATTTGCGCCAGTTTCTATGAGTAATTGTGTAGCACCGATGTTTCCACGACTTACCGCAAACATTAATGCAGTTGTGCCTGAAAAAGATTGAGCGTTAATGAACCGTGATTCATGACCAGCGCCATAATAGCTTTGGAGAGCCGTTCTAAGAAGACGCATTATTCCGAGATTGCCCTTGAATGCAGCCAGCATCAATGGTGTAAGCCCGCACCTATTTTGAATGACTGGATTGGCATGAGCATCAAGAAGAAGTCGAACAATTTCTTCATGCCCACAAACGATGGCATACATGAGAGCCGTTTCCTTTGTCTGTTGATGAGCTGGATGTAAATGAGCAGTAAGGAAATTGACGATGTATATGGATTCATCAGCTTCAATCTCGGTTAATGTTGTTTTAGCACAAACATATGGTTCGACTGCGTAATCAGGATCAATCAACTTCCAATCAAGCATTTTACGTACAAGTATCTGACAATTTTCACATACGGCTTCAAAAAAGATTCTTTCATTAATGTTTTTCCAACAACCGTACGCCTTTTCTGTGCAAGCAGAATCGACATTCATTCCATGCGAATAACTGTTGCAAACAAGTGATAAAAAAAGTGCTTGCGCGCATTTATTCATATTTTTGCTCCTCGGCTTTTGTCAGTAATTTTATAATTTTATGTATGGCAGGAGCATCAATAGGTGTATCTAAAAGTAATTGTTCAGCGTAATCAAGTGCCGTACAACCATCAGTATCTTTTTGAGCAATAGTAGCTCCAGCGTTAAGTAAAATTCGAATGATGTTTTCAAGATTTTCAAATAATTTTTTACGATTCTCATGGGCAAACTGGCAATTAAGGAGAGCGTACTTAGTTGCAGCGATTAATGCTGTTTCACCATGATGGTTAATAGCATTAATAAGAAGGCCTAAGCGTTGAGATTTTTTTAGTTCTTCAATAATAATGCCAATTATCGTTGGGTCATTGCTTCTGGTAGCTATTATCAATAACGTATTTTGCCTCTTGTCGCAAAGCATGAGGTTGGCGTTTGCTGTGATTAATTGATTGCATATGTCAGGGCATCCGCTTTGAGCAGCGTACATCAATGCTGTAGATCCCTGCGCGTCTTGAAAATCAATATTGGCAAAAGCCATAAGTAAGCGTTTTATGAAATCGGTACGTTTGGTGCAAACTGCTGCTAACAAAGGGGTAGTGGTAGCTGGTTCTGATGTATGTGGAGGTATTGCGGATAGTGCAATACTTTTATTTTTGGGTAATACCTTTAGTAAGAAATCTTTTGTGATTACAAATTTAACAACGGCATTTACATTTGCTCCTTCCATCATGAGCGTGTCAAACCATTGATCATTATTAGTTTCTATTGCTTCAATTAATTGCCTGCCACGCCTTTCAGCCATCCACTGATTCCAATGTTCTTTTAATCCTCCAAAATCAAGCATGGCCTGACATGGTGATACAGTTGTTAATCCAATCAAAACTGCAAGAATTATCAATAAAGATCGCTTAAACGTTTTCATACAACCTCTTTTGCCATGTACTCTGTGGGTTTTAAAAAAAGTGGGTGATTTGATAAACTAACATAAAAACAATCATAGTTTATATAAGTATTCTGTTCCAGTAACCATGTTTTCATGAAATTAATTTCCTACTCACGCATTCTTTTTTTTTCCGGTATATTCGTCTCGTTCATAACATATTTCACCTAAAATTTTTTAAAAGGAGTCACTGTGTTGATAATTGATTGGTTGTTGCAAAATAATCATTACATAAGCCTTCTGGGCATTGCATGTATTTTGCTCGTTGCGTTTGGTTTTTCAGCCCACCGTAGGGCTGTCAAATTGCGTTTGATTGGTGTTGCGTTATTTCTGCAACTACTACTCGGGCTTTTTATCCTTAAAACGATGGTTGGTGCGACAATTTTTGCCACGATTGCTCATGGTGTTGAAGCTGTGTACAAGTTTGCTGATCAGGGCTGTGCGTTTGTATTTGGCAATTTGGCTCAGGCAAATGGGCCATGGGGATTTGTATTTGCGATCAAGGTGTTGCCGATCATTATCTTTTTTGGTGCAGTGATGTCGTTGTTATTTCACCTTGGTGTGGTGCAAATCATTGTCAAAGGTATTGCATATGTCGTACGTCCACTGCTTGGTACATCGGGAGCTGAAACATTGTCGGTTGCTGCCAATAGCGTTTTGGGCCAAACCGAAGCGCCATTGCTCATTAAAAATTATTTGTCTCGAATGACCAATTCGGAAGTAATGACGGTAATGGTCAGCGGTATGGCTCACTTGAGCGGTTCAATTTTGGCGGTGTATGGTGTAATGGGGGTGCCGATTATGCATATGCTTTCGGCTAGCATTATGGCAATTCCTGGCGCGATTTTAATTTCAAAAATGCTGATGCCGGAAGTTGATAAGCCAGAGACGTTGGGCGGCGAAATGGTCAATATGCCGGCCGAAACAAAAAATGTGTTGGATGCTATTTCCTCAGGAACAACCGATGGATTGAAGTTGGCTGTCAACATAGCGGCAATGTTGATTGCGTTTATCAGCTTGATTGCCATGATTGATGCGATTTTGGCGGGTATTTTTGGCATCACCTTGAATATGATTTTTGGTAAGGCATTTTACGGGGTTGCCTATCTGATTGGTATTCCTGCGGCAGATTGTCAAATTGCCGGTTCGCTGCTTGGTCAAAAATTGGTGATCAACGAATTTGTTGCCTACGGCAACATGGTCAAAGAAACATTGTCCCCACGAACTGTGGCCATTTTGACCTATGCCCTTGCTGGCTTTTCAAACTTTGCCTGCATTGGTATTCAGATTGGCGGTATTGGCGCCATTTGCCCAGCCAAACGTGAAACACTTACCAAGCTTGGTATGCGTGCGCTGTTGGGTGGTACCTTAACAAATTTGTTGAATGCGGCGATTGCTAGTTTGTTGATGTAGCTATAAGTGAGCACTTTAAGCGAGCGAGGTTTTGTATGCTAAAAAAAATGTTATTGAGCACATTATGTGTTATGTGGTTGGCGCAATTGCATGCTGCAAAGCAGGCACCAGAAGCTTGTCTTAACGACATCGATGATATTCCTCTCTATTGTGCCGATTGGGCAGGGCAATTGTATGATCAGCCGCAATTTACGGGATATGGAGCTTTATTACCATCCAAAGTATTGCGCCTGCAAAACTTGCTCCACTGCAGGCTTTGTCAGGTTCTCAGTGAAAGTGCACGCAAGATAGTTGAGAATGCCTGGCATATTCATGCGTTTGGTATTAATTGGTGCGATGGACGTTGCATGTTCGATCAACAGGGCAATTGTGGTGAGCTTGGTAGTGGCATAGAACTGTGGGTTGCAGAGGAAGGCAAAGCTTGCTCGCTTCATGAACTTAAAGCTGCCTATGATAAAGTTATTCATGAATTAAAAACGGGGTGGAAGATTTCATCGATTATAGAAAATCCAGATATTATGTTTCCAGAAGATGGAGCAACATGGATTCTCCTCATCAAAAAAAAGAGTGCCTTCGATAATCACGCATTGATGAGCGTTTTGTTGGAAGTATTTAATTTTAATGACCACGTTAGTTGTAGAAACATTTGGTTAACCGGTTCGCATAGTTACGAATACCGTGATGATGCCTGCTATCTCTGGATTCAGAAGGCTGCATTTGATAGGTTTCAAGAACTATTTAAGTTTCAAATCTAAAGATGAAGCTAATAAAATGTGATTGTTTGAGATAATCACTAAAAAGATAAATGTAGCCAAGTAGCAATGAAAAACATGCTATTTGGCTACATTGTTGTTGCCAGTAAAAGAATTGCTAGCCTGTTTACAGTTGGTGGTAAAAATAACGTGAGGATCGTATAAAAGCTTCAAAATAGCCGAGGGACCACAATGTTTTGTTTTCTAAAATGTCGTTTTAAATATTTTCCCTGTCTCATTATCACCGTCGTAATCATGTCAAGCTGCGACGTTGTTCACAAACCCCACGGGCGAGAAACTATTTTTGACAAAGTTGTCAGCATCCCCAAAGAACTGGTGCTTGATATCCCCTACCTACCACCGCTATGCGATGAGCTTCCTGGTCTGAAAAAAGGCTTTGCTGATATCAAAGATGGCGAATTGTATTACGAAGAAGAAGGCGCAGGAATTCCACTTGTTCTTATCAACGGTGGTCCAGGTTGTACGCACCAAGGATTTCATCCCTATTTTTCACAACTCAAAGATGTAGCCCGCATCATTTATTACGACCAACGGGGGACCGGCAAATCAAGCTACGATAACACCGGAGCAACCTACACCGTCAAACAAGCGGTCGAAGATTTAGAGAGCTTAAGAAAAGCGTTAAAAATTGATCGGTGGGCCGTTTGTGGTTGGTCATATGGCGGGTTGTTAGCTCAATGTTACGCATTGACCTATCCAGAACATTGTACGGGCTTGATTTTAGGCGCTGCTACGACGGGTCTTCCTTTTGAAAGTAACCGCAAACGAGAGCATATGTTTATTTCACAAGCGGAGTGGGATGCAATAGAAAATATTGGGAAAATGGGTAGTGCGGGTAGATTTACAACTTCTGCCCACGTCATTTACAACAAACGGCTTGCTGGTGATTGGAAACGCTGGAATTTTTATAAGCCAACCAGGGAAGAACTTATCAGAAAAGCTCTTTATGGATGGAGCCCCGCACCAAGGTTTGAGAAGCTGATGCGTCCAGATAGCGATAAATTAAGTGAGATAAGTTTTTTGAAGGGTAAATTTGATGATTTTGAAATCCCAGCGTTAATTACAGAAGCTCGATGGGAGATGGGATGGTGGGATCCTCATAGAATTGAAACCATGCGCAAAAATCATCCTCATGCGATTGTTGAGATTTTTGAAAAATCCGGACATGTCCTTTTTGCTGACGAGCCGGAAAAGTTCTTTTCATTACTCAGAAACTTTTTGGAAAAGTCGAGTAAAGCACACATTGATTACAAGCCCGGTAATAGGCTGATATGGCCAGCTGTTTGAGTTGTTGAATAACGATGGCAGGAAATATTCGGAAGTTGAAGCGAAGTAAAGGGTGAATGGTGGCGACAAATGGGAATCATAAAATGACTCTTAATACCTATCGTGATGACGTTCAAAAGTTTTTAGCAAGTCTCAAAGACAAGGCTTTTGATTCTGCCACGATTGTTATGCTTCTTGAGCAGGAGCTTGCGAGCCTCAAAGCAAATCTTGCGGACAAAGAGGTTGTTGATCATCAAGTGTATGATTGTCTGTTTCTTCTGCTTGAACTGGCGGCGCGTAATCGAACTGACTTGGATGCTGCGTGGGAGCGGGGGCGAGAAAAGAAAAAGAAGTATTTGCCTCCTCAATGAGTCGAAATGGTGGCAAAGTGAAGAGAAATCCAATAAAAAGCTACGCAATTTCATTTGAAAAAATTTCAGTTGTGATATAATTCCTACAAGTACATTTTGTTTTATTGGTGGGTATTTTATTTATGAAAATTGCAGTTTTAGTTTCTGGCGGCGTTGACAGCTCGGTTGCCTTGCGTCTTTTAAAAGATCAAGGGCATCAACTGGAGGCTTTCTACCTGAAAATCTGGCTTGAAGATGAACTTTCTTACCTCGGATCATGTCCATGGGAGGAGGATCTGGCCTATGTGCAAGCAGTGTGCCAGCAGTGTGATGTGCCGCTGCAGGTAATTTCATTGCAGAAAGAGTATTGGGATGATGTGGTTTCTTATACGATCAATGAAGTCAAATCAGGTCGTACGCCAAGTCCTGACATTCTCTGCAATCAACGCATTAAATTCGGTAGCTTTTTTGAAAAAATTGATGACTCATTTGAAAAAATTGCTACCGGGCATTACGCCAATTTGCAGCATGATGGCCAGCGCTGGGTGCTGAAAAAAGCTAAAGATCCCATCAAAGATCAAACGTACTTTTTATCGCATTTGGATCAAAAACAATTAAGTCGATTAGTTTTTCCGATCGGCAATCTGCTCAAATCAGAAGTTCGCGCGCTTGCGCATCAGTTCAATTTGCCGAACCAAGATCGTAAAGACAGTCAGGGAATTTGCTTTTTGGGCAAGATTAAATTTAGTGATTTCATTCGGCATCATTTGGGTGATAAGCCTGGAGACTTGGTAGAATATGAAACCGGAACTGTTTTAGGGCAGCACAAAGGCTTTTGGTACTACACGGTGGGGCAACGCAAGGGTGTTGGGCTTTCAGGGGGACCGTGGTTTGTCGTCAGAAAAAATACAAAAACCAATATCATCTATGTTTCCAATCATTATTACGATGCAGATAAGCCGCGCAATCAGTTTATGGTTTCTGATTTGCATTGGATTGCTGGCTGCGCACCTGAGCAAACGAGTTTGCAGGTTAAGGTTCGTCATGGTGAGTTAACCTATCCATGTACGCTTGCATTGCAAGCTGCAGGCGTTGGTGTCGTAACGATTACTGGCAACGATCAAGGCCTTGCGCCGGGGCAGTTTGCGGTGTTTTATGATAAGGATATCTGTTTGGGCTGCGGCGTGATTGCCGAGCCTAACAGCATGAGCCTTTGACCTTGGAGCGCCAAGCCTATACACTTGCTGTGTTGAAAAACATCTTTTAATTCAACGTAATTTGTTCCTAAAGGATATTGGTACATGTTTAAGCCTCACGAGCACAACGGTCGTTTTTACAACCATCGCCATGATTCAATAATTGGGCGCATAGCCAATGTTGCCCGCACACTTGCTCACATCATGCGGCATCGCATTATGAAGACCAGCACCAAAGACGTACTGCGCCAAGCTGCTCGTCACAGCACAGAATGGAGCACAATCTGTCAGCCGCCATTGCGAAGTGAAGACCCGTGTATTACGTGGCTTGGGCACGCTTCGTTTCTTATCCAAGTTGGTGGCTTTAATGTTATTACCGATCCGTGTTTTTATGAGCTTTCTTCAGTGGTTCGACGCATGTTGCCTGTGCCGCTTAACCCTAGAACGTTGCCGCCTATTGATGCGGTGATGATTTCGCATAATCACTGGGATCATGCGGACAAGCACAGTTTGTTAGACCTCTTGCCACATCAGCCTGTTATGTATGTTCCGATGGGAAATGGTGCATGGATGAAAAGTTTGGGCTTTGCCACTGTGCATGAGTTGACATGGTGGGAGCAAAGAACCTTACGCAAAGGCCAAGCCAGCCTTGATATTCATTTTTTACCTGCCTCGCATTGGACCGGCAGGGGATTGTTTGATATCAACACAACGTTGTGGGGGAGCTGGATGTTGGTGCATGACCAGTCGACAGTGTATTTCGCCGGTGATACGGCGTACGACCGGCATTTTGCAGCCATTGCGCAAATTTTTAAATCAATTGATGTTGCGTTGTTGCCTATTGGGCCTGTTGAACCACATTGTTATATGGCCGAGGCGCACATGGATGCGGTTGAGGTAATGCAGGCACTGCAGGAGCTTGGTGCGCATCATTTTGTACCAATGCATTGGGGGACCTTCATGTTTGGCTTGGATGATTTTTTGACACCAATTAACCAGCTGCAGCAGTGTTGGCAAACAAAGAGTCCACAACTTGCCGAGACAACGTTACACCTGTTACGCTGTGGTCAGTCACAAATATTTGAAATGAAGTCAGGTGATGGTCCATTTATTGTTCCAGCGCAGCGAACTGACATGGACAATCCGCCTCAACTTTCGCTCTAACCATGGTTCAGCATATGTTATTACCATTGCTTTTGTTTACGCTCGACTTTGTTGTGGCAGCATTGCTTCAACAATGGTTGGTTTTTGGCCTTTTGAGTTATTATGTGCTTCTTATATTGCATCCACGGGGGCAGGAACGTTGGGGACTTATTTGGACAAGTTTTTTGCTGCTACTTCTGCAAGATTTTGCTAGGTATGACCGATTTGGGCTTGGATTATTGTCGATTTTGCCTATTTTGTTAATTATTTCTCGCTATAAATACGCATTATTGCAGGCGCAGCGAATTTTGTTTCCGTTAAGCCTTGGGCTATTCTTTATTGTTGACTATTACGTTGGAAACTACGTTATACGGGGCGATTTTCATCTGCTGCCCGTGACAATTGGTAAAATATTGATTAATCTGGTAATAGGATACGTGATTCTTTGGGGTCTACAAGGCAATCGCTCTTCGCTTACTTCGGTAAGAGGGGGGAGGAAAGTCTGGACTCCTAACAGGATGAATGCCTCATAAGATGTTTTGACATTGTTCACTGCATGCAAATGAGGAAGGCGCAAGCCTATGGAAAGTGCCACAGAAAATAAACCGCCTCAATGTTGCAAAACGTTGAGGTAAGGGTGAAACTGTGTGGTAAGAGCACACGCTGGGACTTGGTAACAAGCCTCATGGGCAAACCCCATTCGGAGCAAGACAAAATAGGCACGTTCGAGTCTCCTGTTCTTAACAACGTGCGGGTATGTCGCTAAGATAAATGGTTGCTACCACCTCCGCCATATTATGGTGGGGTGGAACAGAATCCAGCTTATACGTAGGCCACAAAGAATCGCGATCTGACAATCAATTATAATCGAAGGTACATGGGTACATGGAAACGATTAAGCCTCAAATCCTGCAAAAAATTAGCATGCGCCGAAAACTTTTTTCTGTTCTTTGGTTTATACCTTTTATCAGCTTTCTTGTCGGTTATTTGATAACCGGTTATTTTCTGCGCAAAATCGACTTAGAAACGCCCAATGTCTTGGGTAAATCCATCCAAGAAGCTTTGCCGCTTCTTTCGGAGCATCACCTCAGCATTCGTTTGCTACAGCAACGTGAAGATTCATTGTTACCCGAGGGGACCATTCTTGATCAGTTACCTCGTCCAGGTCAAAAGATTCGTCCAAATCAGAGTGTTTTTGTTACCATTGCGGCCAAAGGGCGATTACTCGCAATGCCTGATCTTTGGGGCAAAAAGCGTAAAGAGGCCTCAGCCCTCATGGCAAAACAAGGTATTGAAACCAAAGAAATTGGGTTGCATACATCATTTTCTCGTGGAATGTGTATTGCGCAATCTCCTTCGGCAGGGCGCAATCTGACTGCTCGAAAAGCACTTGTATATGTTTCTGATGGCGCGTCGCCAATTTGTATTATGCCTCGTCTGACAGGCGCAATGATTGGCGATGTACAAGCGGCACTTGCAGCCCATGCGGTGCGAGCCGAAATTATACATGATCAACCGATGTCACCAGATCACAATTGTGCACAATGCAAAATCATCGAGCAGCAGCCGGTTCCGGGGGCGATTATCGACACATCGCATGCGTTGCAGGTACAGCTGAAAGTGGCAAGTGCCTGAGTTCTCCGCTGTTCTGAAAAAACCAATTCTTTACTTTGCTTGTCAATCGAGTAATATTGAAAAAATATATTGAGTATTGTTGCGGTGGCACGCTGATAAGCAGCAGTTATCGATGATAAAAATGCTATAAAAAATGAGGGACAAATACGATGCACGAACACGGCGAAAGCGAAAAGGGTCATCTTGAGCATCACCACACGGTGCTTGAAGAAATTATCTGCCACTTTCCGTATGCTATTTTTTCGGTCGCCATGGGCATGATTTTACTGAGCATGCTTACCTTCGTCTCTTGCGAGCAAGAACAGGCTGCAATGAGTTATCGGTTGTTTCATAACTTTCACTTTTTACACATTCTCTTTGCTGCGACGGGGACGATGCTAACGTTTCGTCGTTTCTCGGCAAATGTATGGCTTGGCATTATCGTCAGCCTTACGGTGCCTACATTTTTCTGCACAATTTCTGATGCATTTTTGCCTTATCTTGGCGGCAAGATGATGGGTCTTGATATGCATTTTCACTGGTGCTTTCTTAGCCATTTGGATACTGTGCTCCCATTTTTGATTGCTGGCATTCTGAATGGATGGGCTATGAGCAGCCACAAAAACAACATTCGCATGTTTTATTCATTTGGTTTTCATTTTTTTCATATTTTTGTTAGTTCAATGGCGGCCATTCTTTATTTGGTAAGCTTCGGGTTCTATGGATGGTGGGAACAGATGGGAATAGTTTTTTTATATCTCATCATTGCTGTTCTCATTCCTTGCACGCTGTCCGATATTGTTGTTCCTATGATGTTTGCGCGATCACATAGTGGTCGCAAAACCCCATGATGTGTTTCCATAGTTTCTTTTCCTTTTCTGGTGGGAAAAATAAATGAGATATATTCGACTAGAGCGAGTCTCTAAATCATACGATGGCGAATTAATTTTAGACAATTTGAGTTTAGAAATTCCACTTGGGCAATTTTTTGCTTTACTGGGTCCAAGCGGATGCGGAAAAACAAGTGTTCTGCGATTGTTGGCAGGTCTTGAAGCAGTTGATTCCGGTAAAATTTTTCTGGGCGATGAAGAAATAACGCATTTGCCCGTTTATAAACGCAAAATTAATACCGTGTTTCAACAGTACGCATTATTTCCTCATTTAAGCGTTTTCGAAAATGTTGCCTATAGTTTGCGAATCAGAAAAATTAGCGAAGAGCTTATCAAGTCCAAGGTTTTTGAAGTTCTTAAAATGGTGCGCCTGGCTGGCTTTGAATTAAAGTACCCACGCAACCTTTCTGGTGGCCAGCAACAACGTGTTGCATTGGCTCGCGCGTTGATAAACGAGCCGGCCGTACTGCTGCTTGATGAGCCACTTGCTGCGCTTGACCTGAAATTAAAAGAAGAAATGCTTATTGAATTGAGTGAGTTGCAGGACAAGTTGGGAACAACCTTTGTGTACGTTACTCACGATCAGTTTGAAGCGCTGACCGTTTCTGACAAAATGGCGATTATGAACGAACAGGGCGACATTGAGCAAATGGGTACGCCAAAAGAAATTTATGAATTTCCCGTCTCACGCTTTGTGGCAAACTTTGTAGGCAATACCAATATTGTTGAGGGCAAGCTGCATTTCATGAATAATCAACAGGTGGTTGAGGTCGAAGGACTGGGATTTTTTGCCGTCTATACGCCGCATGAGAAATTTTGGATGATTCCTGGCTGTCGTTTGTATATGTCCATTCGTCCTGAAAAGATTTTTATTAGCAAAAAGCCTCGCGAGGGCTTTTCGAATCACTTGCTTGGTAGGGTTGTTGATATCATCTACTACGGGCGCTCAACGTCCTATCGTGTCAAACTGCAAAACAGTCAATATCTGCTGGTATTTGAGCAGAACGAGGAACACTTTCCGCAAGAAAGCATCGATTACGATGACGAGGTCAATTTGTATTTCCAAAAGGAAAACGTTGTTCTGTTGGAGCGTTAAATGAAAGCTATTAAGAAAATATTTGCAGAAGAGGTTGCGTTTTTATTTGCGTGTCCGGCGTTGCTTTGGCAATTTTTCTTTTTATACACGCCATTTGCTATTTTGGCATTACACAGTCTTTTGGATTATGTTCCTGCGCAGGGTCGATACGTTATTACGTTTGCTTATTACTTGCAAATTTTCAATTCGCCTTACATAAAAATCATTCTGCGTTCGTGTTTTCTGGCGGCATTAGTTTCAGCAATTTGTTTTGTTATAGCCTATCCTGTGGCGTACTTTTTGGCGTTTAAGGTGCCAAAAAAATACAAAACATTTTTTCTGTTTTCATTAATTTTGCCGTCTTGGACGAGCTTGATTGTGCAGGTGTATGCCTGGTTCTTCTTGCTTGAAAAAAATAGTTTTATCAGTCAGCTGTTGCAGAAATTGCATATTATTTCGCCGTCGTTTCATTTGCTTAATAATTACTTTTCTATTGTTCTTGGTATGGTTTCATGCTATTTGCCGTTTATGATTTTGCCTATTTATGCGGTACTTGAAAAAGTTGATAAATGTTATTTTGAGGTTTCGGCTGATCTTGGCGCTGATCATGCAGAAACGTTTAAAAGGGTTGTCCTGCCGCTTTCACGGCCAGGTGTTTATGCAGGGATTATGTTGGTTTTTATTCCTGCTTTTGGTGAGTATGCCATTCCGACATTGCTTGGCGGTTCAAAATATGTCTTTTGGGGCAGTGTGATTGTTGATAAATTTTTACGTTCTCGTGATTGGCGTGTTGGTGCTGCACTGGTAATTATTGGCATTATGTTGCCGGTGTTATTGATGCTTCTTAGTGCGTTGGTTAGTCGTATCGTTCGTATGCGCCAAGAAAAGAAATACAAGGTATTGTTTTCGTATTACACGAATGACAAAGATAATTGGTGGTAGGTGCAATGGTAGAAAATAAGCAGTTTTTCTGGAATTTTTTAAATCCAATTGTTGTCTGTCTTGCGTATTTGTTTTTATATTTACCAATTTTTGTTCTGGTGATTTTTTCTTTTAACGATGCATCTTTTTCGATCGAATGGGTTGGCTTTTCATTGCGATGGTATGAAAAACTGATTCATTCAAAAGAGATTTTGGAAGCGCTTAAAACATCAGTGATTGTTGCGTTGGTAACAACATTTTTAAGCTTGTTTTTGGGAACCTGCTTTGTTGTTGCTAGTAAATGGTGGCGGTCGTCGTTCTTAACGAGTTTGTTTTATAGCAATATTTTGCTCCCTGAAATTGTCTTAGCGATTGGGATTTTGAGCATTTTTACATTTTTTCAAATTCCCCTTGGTTATGGCAGCCTTATTGCTGGACACACATTGTTGGGGCTTGGATTTGCAATTCCGATTATTAAAGCGCGTTTTGTGGAGCTTGATCCGGTGCTTACGGAGGCTTCATTAGATTTGGGCGCGACGTATTTCCAGACATTTCGTAAGGTGATTATTCCATTGCTGATGCCGTCATTATTAGCTTCGGGCCTTTTGGTTTTTACGCTTTCAATGGATGATTTCTTGATTTCACTGTTCTGTTCTGGGCCCACCGTACAAACACTTTCAGTTTATGTGTACTCAATGATTCGTACGGGAATCGACCCAATGATTAATGCAATTTCAACGTGTTTTCTTGTGATCAGCAGCCTTTTGGTTTTATTGTTGTGTTCGTTTAAGGTTGTTGACCAGGTTATCTCATATGAGTAGGCGGAATACGCGAGTGAACAAATTTTGGACATTATTATTTGCCAAGGGGCTTATAGTTGTAATGTACTTGGGGATTTTGCTCGCACTGCTCTACGCGCCGCTTTTTTTTCAGTATGTTCATCCACACAAAACCTTAAATGTGTGTGCTTTTACCGAGACGTTCTGTCCCGAGGCTCTTGAGCGTTTTGAGCAATTAACTGGGGTAAAGGTTAATCTTACGTACGTTGAGCTTGATGAGCAGATTTATGCAAAATTCAAAATCAATGAGGGTGATGGGTATGACGTTATTAATATTTCAGATTTTATGGTGCATATGCTTAGTAACCAAGGGTTGCTGCAACCGCTTGATATGAACAAACTTGCTAACGTTGCGCAGCTGAACAAGCGTTTATTGCATCAAGTTTATGATGTAAACAACACATATTCGATGCCGCATAAATGGTTTACCTACGGTCTGATTTATGACAAAACGTTTTTTAGCAATGTTGGCTCGACTATGACGATGGATTTTGTTTTTAAAAATCCAAAGCTGGCCAGTGGTGTTGGATCTGTTAAAGCGCCATACAAAATATGCATGCTTGATTCTCCTCAGGATTCATTTTTTCTTGCGGCATTGTATTTGTTTGGCAATGCCGACAATCTGACTGCTGAGCAATACCTGCAGGTTGAAAAATTATTAATCGAGCAGAAAAAATGGGTGGAGTGCTACACACTGTATACTGTTGAATATTTTCTTTTAACGGGTATTGTGCCGATTGCAATTGCGTCGAGTACTTTTGCTAGGAAAATTGTACGCAATAGTGATCATTTTTCATTTGTGATTCCACCGAGCGGCGGTATTTTGGTAATCGAAAACTTGGCAATACCAAAACGAAGTAAGAATAAGGATTTGGCGCATCAGTTTATCAATTTTATGTTGTCTGATGCCATTGCGCGAATGAATAGCACGGCTTATGGTTGGCAGTCAGCTAATGAACATGCTGATGATTCAAAGCCGGTATTTGAGCAGAAGGTTGAAAATGTGCATATACCGCTTTTTTCTTGTGCAGCGCGGGCAAAAATTGATGAGATATGGTTAGAAGTTGGCTGTGCATAGTGGTTTGTGTTTTTCAGAATAGGAATTACCGTGTTTAGTAAGGTGTCGTTATTAAGAAATTTGTTGGGCAAACTATTTATTCTTGGTTTGTATGTTGTAATATTTGCAACATTTTTGTATGTGCCTACAATTATTGAATTTTTTTGGCCAAGCAAAACAATTAACGTGTGTGTGTTTGCCGAAACGTTTTGTCCTGCAGCGATTAAAGCGTTTGAGGAAAAAACAGGCATTGCGGTCAATTTGACCTATGCCGAGATTGATGAGCAGGTGTATGCCAAGTTTCGAGTCAATGAAGGCGAAGGATATGATGTCATTGGGATTTCTGACTACATGGTTAACATCCTGAGCAGCCAAAATATGCTGCAGCCCCTTGATCACAATACCATTCCGAACAAGTCGCAGTGTGATCAGCGGCTCATGAACAGAAATTTTGATAAAGCAAATCGTTATTCCATGCCGCATAAATGGTATACCTACGGTATTGTGTATGATCGTGAATTTTTTAATATTCCGCCGAATGAAGTGTCGTTGCGGATTATTTTTACGTCACCAGAAGAACTTCTTGCACAGGGGGTGGTTTCTTCGCCCTTTCGTCTGTGCATGCTCGATGATGGTCGTGATGCTACTTTTATGACGGCGATTTATCTGTTTGGGCGCGTTGATGGTCTTAGTGATTCGGAATACAACAATATTCAACAGGTGCTTATAAAGCAGAAAAAATGGGTTGAGGCATATACGGTGCACAGTGCGCAGTATTTTTTGACTGCTGGTGTTGTTCCCATTGCTTTGATGTCCAGCAATTACATGCATAAATTACTCACCAATACTGACCGATTTACCTTTGCAATTCCCAAAGAAGGAAGCATGTTAATCATAGAAAATTTAGCCATACCACGCTGTAGCACCAAGGTGCAGTTAGCGCAGCAGTTTATCAACTTTATGCTTTCCGATGAGATTGCGTTGCTTAACAGCAAAGCCTATGGATACAACTCGGCCAATAAACAGGCAAACATGGCTGTAAGCAGTGCTTATGTGTTAAATCCGCATTTAGTTCCTGACGATGCGACATTCGATCGTCTCTTCATTCCGCTACTACCTGCTCCAATGCGTAAAATTGTTGAAGATTTGTGGCTCGCGGTAAGTTTTGCATAAGAAATCGTTTTTTTGGTAATTTTGCTTATACTGATCCAGTACATAATGATATTCACGGCTTCAAGCTGTGAGTGGGGTCTTTTACCTTAGCGGAAGAAAACATGAAAGCACTTATTGAAGTTTTCGAAAAGCTGCAATCAAAGTATCAGAGCAAGCGAGATCGGTTTGCCAGTACCGTTGCGCGATTCAAAGAAAAAAAAATCGAGGATATGTACCACAAGGGCCATCAACTGATGGTGCAAGCTGATGGGCTTATCGGTGAATTAAAACATGACCTCATGACAGAACAGGGCACTGTTGATAAAGCAGCAGTAAAAACAAAAATTAAAAAACTAAAAAAAGCATACAAAGAACTGCATGAAATGAGCAAGTCAACCTTGCGTCAGTGGGTTGAGGCAATTGTTGTTGCATTGGTATTGGCACTTGTGCTGCGTAATTTTATTTTTGGCCTTTATCATGTTCCAACTGGATCTGCCGAACCAAATATTTTGGTTGGTGATCGTATTTGGGGTAACAAAATGGCCTATTTCTTCGGCCCAGTAAAACGTGGTGATTTGGTAATTTTTGATAATCCGACCTTTGATTATGACCGTTCAAATTCACTTAAGTATGCATGGCAGCGTTACATTGGTTTGCCGATTCCGCTTCTTGGCCTGGGTATAGGGCCTGACAACTGGGTAAAACGTGTGATTGCTGTTCCAGGTGATACCATTGAAGGGCGCTTGGACAATGGAAAAACAGTTGTTTATGTTAACGGAAAGCAACTTGATGAACCATATGTTAATCCGCTTCCACTCATTTCGGTGCGCAAGGTTCGGGGCTTTATTCCGTGGGAAAACATTGGGCCGCTGAGTGTTCCAATGTTTCTGCGTTATGAAGAACACGTTTCCAAGTATACCTATGATCCATCCAAATCATTGTCTGATCAGCCCTACTACAATATTAATGAAGAAGATATTGTCAGAGATTTGCAAGGCAAACCAGAGCTTGATTATGCCTACACACCTGCCTACGAGCACAGAACACTCATGTGCATGGACGTCTTCGGTCCGTATGAAGTACCGCAGGGCAAGTATTGGGTGATGGGTGACAGTCGTAAAAATAGCGCTGACAGCCGCTGGTGGTTATTTTTAGACCAAGAATTGATTCATGGTCGAGCAAGTTTTGTGATTTATTCGCTTGATAGTGAAGAAGCATTCTGGTTCTTTGACTTGATCAAACATCCAATTGATTTTTGGACCAAACACGTTCGCTGGAATAGATTTTTCAAAGGGCTTGACGGCTATAGGAAATAACAATGGACAGCAAAAAATTTTATATTACGACGCCAATTTACTATCCGAATGCTAAACCTCACGTTGGAACTCTGTACACAACATTGCTTTCTGATGTATTCACTCGCTGGCATAAATTGATGGGCCGCGATGTTTTCTTTTTGACTGGGCTTGATGAACATGGCCAAAAATTACAAGAAGCAGCGTTGGCTAAGGGGCTCAAACCACAGGATTTTGTCGATGCTGCCGTTCCTATGTTTAAAGATCTTTGGAAGTTGTATGAAATTGATTACACCAAATTTATTCGTACGACCGATGAGGATCACGTCAAGGGCGTTCAGGCAATTATCAAGAGACTAATTGAACAGGGCGATATTTATAAATCAACATATACCGGCTGGTATTGCGTTGGTTGCGAAGCCTTTGTGTCGCTTGGTAATGATGCGATCAAAGACGAAAATGGCAATTACGCATGTCTTACGCACAGAAAACCATTAGTTGAACAAGAAGAAGAGGGGTATTTTTTCCGCTTGTCCGCCTACGAAGATCACTTACTCAAATTTTATGAACAATGTCCTGATTTCATTGCGCCAAAGGAACGCATCCAGGAAGTGATTTCTTTTGTAAAATCAGGTCTTAAAGATCTGAGCATTTCGCGTAAAAAGGTGAGTTGGGGGATTCCATTTCCCGGTGATCCAGAATACACCATTTATGTGTGGGCCGATGCGCTGAACAACTACATTACGGGGATGGGATACGGGCAGTCGTCACAGGATGCAAATTTTAAAAAATGGTGGCCTGCAGATGTTCATTTAATGGCGAAAGACATTGTTCGGTTTCACGCTATTCACTGGCCAGCGTTTTTGATGGCACTGCAATTGCCATTACCAAAAAAATTACTTGTTCACGGGTACATTCTTTTTGGCGACCAAAAAATGTCCAAATCATTGGGCAACACGATGGATCCAGAGCTATTAGCTGAATGGTACGGCGTTGAGCCAGTTCGTTATTATTTGATGCGTCAAATGGCGGTTACGCAAGACGGCCATTTTGACCTAAAAGATTTAGAAGAGCGCGTGAGTGCTGATTTGGCCAATAATCTTGGTAATCTGCTCAATCGTATGGTCACGCTTGCTTTGAACAACGATCTTAAAACGGTTACGCCTCCGGTAGCACTAGAAACGGCTTCGGCTGCGCTTAAAGAAAAATGTGAAGAAGCATTTCGTTTGTATTGGGACGAAATGGGCAAATATAGCGTGCATATTGCACTGGCTAATGCCTGGAAGTTTATTTCTGAAGTGAATGCATATTTTCATTCCCAGCAACCATGGGTTTTGGCGTCTAAGAATAAAGATCTTTTTGCAGAAGTTATTTCTTCTACATGCCACAGCTTGTACGCCATTGGTCTTATGCTTTGGCCGGTGATGCCAAAAAAAATGGAAGAATTGCTGGGATCGTTAGGTTATGCCATTGATCTGAAAAATGATAATGAGCGCGAGTTGCGTGCCAATGTGTGGGACAAAACGTTTAAAATTACCAAACTTGCCGAACCGTTGTTTGTCAAACCGGTATCGCATGAGCAAGAAGTTGTTGTTCCGCATAAGGAAATAAAGCAACCGCAACCTGAGATTGCAATTGAAGATTTTGCAAAAGTACAAATAGTGACCGGAACGGTGCTGAGCTGCAAGACTGTCGAAGGTTCCAACAAACTCTACAAATTGCATGTTGAATGTGGTCCATACGGCCAACGCCAGATTCTGTCGGGTGTTGCGCAACAATTAAAGCCTGAAGAACTTGTTGGCAAACAGGGTGTATTTATCATCAACCTCAAGCCACGCAAAATGATGGGGCTTGAATCACAAGGCATGATGTTGTTTGCTGAAGATTCTGAAGGTAAGCTGCGGCCGTTGGTTACTGACGCTTCTGTAAAAGACGGCGCAGGTGTTCGATAGGCGTTTATACGTTCTACAACCTCGGCCATAGATTGGTTCAATAACTTATTTGCATTGCATCAGCAGAAAAGTGCTTCCGTCTGTATTTGTTCAGTAAGAATTGCGACAGCGTCTATAATTGCGGTATTGGCATTGGTCATTTCTTTTAAAAATTCGCACTGGTATGTGATGTTTGTTCCCCTTTTCGTTGCAAATGCCTTTACAAGCCAAGTTTTGTTATCCCTTTTGAGGTTTAAACCAACTAACAGGACATAGTCGTTGTTATCTACACGAAATAAGTTGATGTATCCGGCCCACATTGGGGCTTCTGGATTATTAACTATCATTTTCCCGACCTTTAACATATTCTGCTTTTTACCTGGGAAAACGAGTCGTGGTTGTTTTAAAAAGAGGGGCACTTTGTTTTCTGCGGAGACAGAATCATCGTGTTCTAGGAAATCTTCTAGTGGATTATATGTGCAACAGCAAGGGAATAATCTTTGCATAGCCCGCATAGGTTGTAACGTTGTTAAAAAAGCGAACAGTACAAGTACTATGCACTTCATTGTCATCTTCATAACAATTCTCCTTGTTAAGGGATTATTGGATTCTGCACCGGACGGTTATAGGTTTGTTTCTATGTATCAGATTTTTCATTGTTAGTTTGATCAAATACCTGGTAGTAGATGTTACGAAAGAATGTTACCAGACCGAAGTTAATGGTGTTTTGATAATCATTAACAAGTTCTCGGTATCTAAAGAGCATGCTTAATTCACTCTGTCTAGATGGTGGAAAGGATTTCTGTTGTCGGCCGTGGAGTCTGACCGTAAGCATCCCGTCCTGTTGTTGTATATCGATGAATAGTTTGAAAACTTGCTGAGCAATATTGAGTGAATACCATGCAGACAAACTGTTTTTTTGTCGTTCGTATCGTTCAAGTCTAATGCGGTGTTTCCCCAATATTTTTTCTTGCGGAATAATAATTTTTTCTATATCAAAAATCTCTTGTTTGCTGCTATCAATGAAATTGTTTGATAACAAAATATTGGTCAAAAAGGCGGGGAGGCAGAGGTCGATTGCTTTTTGTGTATCTTGCGCGGCGAAAATGAAATTAGTCATTAAAAAAATGCTGTTTTGCTCAGGATGTTGATCAAGGCGATGCTTGTGGCCGAGGAGCCGAACGATTAAAGTATGATTATTGTTACAAGGTTCAAGTTCAATCTCAAGTGTGTATTTTCCGTTATTATAACTGGTTTGATAAGACGTATACAGGATATTCTGTTTCAGCTGGTTTTGAATGATACTGACAGGACATTCTTCCAAGAATGCTTTGCATTCAGGCATTACAATCTTTTCAAGATCGACACATGTTTCTGTAGGTTCCTCATTTTTAACGTCGTCTGGGTGCCAGCAACATGCTTTGAGCACGGTATTTGATGATATGATCAAGAAAAGTAGTGCTTGCGCGACAAATGTTAATACTTTCAATCTTCGTATCTTCATAATAATTATTCTCCGTATTTGCTGATTTGAGAAAGCTAAAGGATTCCCTTCCCCTTTAGATTATAAGCACTAATTTCGTGGATCGATAAATTGAAGTATATCGGTTTGTAAGGGTACTTTCAATTTTTGTGAAATTAAGCGCAGGCGCCTTGTCCCGCATCAGATGATGCTTTTGGGGTATTCATTTGTAATAAAAAATCAGCTATAAACACGGATAATCCAAGGTCAATGGCAGTTTTCTGCTCATTAATCGGTACTAGCAGTTTTGTTTGCATGACACATTCACCAGGATGGTCTGGCGTTGTAACTTTAAGTGTTTTTAGCTCGAGAATCAGGCTATGAGTATCTGGTTGAAACTGTGCCATAATTTCTAGTTCATAGGCTATTTGGTTTTCGTGAAGTTCATAAAAAATTCGAATGGTATTGTGATTTCTTTCCGTGTGAGAACGTTTTAGGTGATAGTTTTTTTTACCGAATATTTTTTCCTTTGGGATGACGAGGTGGCTTGTAATGCGTTCATGATTTTTGGCTTTTATATCATTGTCAGAGCATAGAGCAATGATATTGGTAAGAAAAATCACCAAACATGTTTCGACAATAGTAGGATAATGTTCAATGGGGGCGGCGAAATTAAGCGCTAAAAAATCCTGCGTCTGATCAAGTGGCTGTGGGTACTGGTATACGAAACCAGATAAATTGACGATGAGGTTCTTGTTCTGATTTACGCGTTCTAGGGTTATTACTAAGTGGTATGTTTTTTCGTGGTATTCTGCTAGGTATTTAATACTTAAAAAGTCCTGATTGATATGACTGTGAACAAACCATGTGTAAAATGTTCGAGTGCCAAATGTAGTAGGAGTATTAATTTTTTCAAAATCGATTGTTTCCTGTGTTTTGTTGCTGGCTTCTTCATCATTATCGGGCGCTGAAAGGCGTACCGCTTCTGTGGGTGTAAAAGATAGGAACAACGGTAAAAGTGCTGCAAAAAGCACGTGCTTGGATAAGCTGTTCATAAAGACCTTTTCTGGTGGATTGGGTTTAATCATTGGATTGTGTGCTATGTGAGTTGGGTAATCTAGCAGTAAAAGAGAAATTTTCTAGATGCCGATAAATTTTTATCGAAGCCAGGCAATGGTGGGTTGGGCGACATAAGTGCTTTTGTCGGTGGTGCGTCGGTAGGAATGAAACTGATGATTGCAGATGGTGCACTGGTTGTGCGATAGGTCGATGAATTGTGGATTGATGCCACTTTGCTGCAGTAAAAGTGCATTGTAAGTTGGGTTGTCAAAAAAAAGTTTGCTGCTATTACGTACAAACACGTCCTCAACTAAAGGGCCATTTTTAAAATTTTCTAAAAAGTCTTCAGAAACTTGATAACAGCATGGTTTGGCCGATGGCCCGAAAGAAACCTGAATTGACGCTGGATTGACATTAAAATGTGAATGCAGGAGCGCAACCACTTTGGGGCCTATGCCAGAAATACTGCCTCGCCATCCAGCATGAGCAACGGCAATAACTTGTTGTTCTGCTGCATAAAAAATAATGGGCAGGCAATCAGCTGTGAGTACCCCAATGCCAACATTCTTCTGATTGGTTATCAAGAAGTCACCATCCTGTGAAAAACAGTCGGTGGGCTGTGATAGTTGTGTTTTGCCATCAATAATTAAGCCCTCGGTGCCGTGCACCTGATGTTGAAAAATGAGATGATCAAGTCCAAGGTCTTGGCGGAGTGTGTCGCAGAAGCGAGGATACATTGGATTTTTGTGGCTGACAGGACAGGTAATAGCGTCACCGAAAAAAAAGGAACATGAATGATTGATTGATACAATCATGTAATCACCAGCTTGTTATTTTTATACGTAATGAGCTGTTCGTGGCACAATGCCTGTATAAGTTTATCTATGAGTATGGGGTCTTGATGCAAGAGTTTTGTTAACTCATCGGAGCCAAGTCCATGCGGCTGATCTAGTAGCTGTTGCAAAATTTGCCCTCGTACTTGTCGTTCGGAACCTTCAAATTTTGATTGTTTGTGATGGTGTGCGCTGAGCCTGCTGACATTGCCAACCATTTTTTTGAGCATGACGCCATAATCCATCAGTGCGTAGTACCATTCGCGAGGATTGATTTGGTTAACGGTGGCTGCAACATGTGGTTCAATTTGTTGGTCAGTAATCATATGTTGATTGGCGAAGAAGAAATAAATAAAAACGGTACGAATGTTTGTTTCAATAAAGACAGACGGAAGGTTAAAGGCGAAGGTAACAATTGATCGAGCGGTTGCTTTTCCAATACCAGGAAAAGTCTGAAGAATAATAGGATCAGATGGCAATGTGCCGTTAAAATCATTGCAGACAAATAAGGCTATTTTTTGCAGTGCTTGCGCGCGCCGATTGTATCCGAGTCCTTTCCAAAGACGTAAAACCTCGTGAAACGGTGCTTCTGCAAGTGACCGAAAAGAAGGAAACGTCGCTATAAATGCATCGAATTTTTCTGCTACCCGAGTTGTTTGTGTTTGTTGCAGCATAATTTCTGATACCACAATCCGATATGGTGAGATATTTGTTCGCCAGGAAAAGTCCCGTTTTTTGTTCATGTAATAGTGACCTATAATGTCTTGAAACGCTGTATATGTCTTAGTTGAGCTGGGGTTTTTGCGACAATGACTGTGAAATGTTTTTTGTAGCGCCGCGTGCTGTGAAAAAAAATCTTGATCAAATAGCGTATTCATGTTTGTATCTCTATAAAAATTCCCCCCAAGTATATCCAGTAACAACAAAAATACTACTTAAGAATCAGAAAGGACTTTCATGGTGGCCCATAGAGCCAAAATGCTTTTTTGGCAGGAAGCAGCGACAATTTCAGATCTCAAGGCATCGCTTGATATGGACAACATTTCAATAACATCAACTGATACAATTTTGGGCTTTCTGGGGCGGCTGACTGAAAAAACCTTTGAAACATTAAATATGATTAAAGGGGGGCGATCTGACAAACCGTATCTTATTTTAATTGGCTCGAGCCAGAAGCTACCGGCATTTGTTGATGTTACGGCATTGTCAGCTGATGTAAAAAAAATTATTGCTGCTTGCTGGCCGGGGCCGCTAACCATTGTCTTTAGGGCGAAACCTGGAATGCCAAAGTATTTAATTTCTAAAGATGGCACCATTGCAATGCGCTGCCCGCGGCATGAAGGTTTGCAAAAACTTTTATCGCTTGTTGATGGTCTTTTTTCAACAAGTGCCAATAAATCAGCGCAAACGCCGCCACAGACAATCAAAGAAATTGACGCTCAGCTCTTGCCGCACATTGATTATCTTGTGGTTGACTACAAAGAGGCGCAAGCGCAGGTGCCGTCAACAATGATTGACGTTTCTGGGCCGCACATCAAAGTGCTGCGCGCCGGTGCTTATTCGGTGGAGAAAATGGAACAATTGAGTGGTGTTGTGCTACCACGTTAGGTCATTAAACCATATCGTTGTGCGATGAGCCGTCAGCCTCGCTTGATGATTGAGCTTCCATTTTTTTGCGTAAAAATGTTGGCGTATCAAAGCTATCCATTTCAAAGTTATCATCTGGTGTTAATGCTGGTGGCTCTGGCTGCGTGAGCGTAGGTTCTGCTTGTAAAGGCTCTGATTGTTGTATCGGTTCAAGACTGATGTTTACTTCGGTTGGCGTTGATATTACTGGTGTGTCTTCTTCAATGGCTGCTGCCGGTTGAATTTTGAGCATTGGAGCTTCGTGTCGAGGTTGTGTTGAAGTAATGCTAGCCTGAACGACTGATTCAATTCCCGTTGCAATCACGGTAATGCTAATTTCATCGCCCATCGTTGAATCAACAACTGAACCTAAAATGATATTAGCATCTGAACTTGCCATTTCGTAGATCATTGAGGCCGCTTCGTTGATTTCTTGTAGGCCAAGATCATGGTTACCGGTGATATTTATCAAGACGCCTTTAGCGCCGCTGATGTTGGCATTTTCAATAAGCGGTGAACTGATAGCGCGTAAGGCAGCCTGACGTGCGCGATCGACTCCCGTTGCTCGTCCTGTTCCCATAATAGCGATGCCGGTATCTTTCATAATGGTTTTAACGTCGGCGAGATCAACGTTAATATGGCCGGCCTTGGTGATAATATCGGAAATGCCTTTTATAGCCTGCTTGAGAATATCATTCGCCAGCGCAAAAGCATTGAGCATAGAAATGTTTGGGTCAGAAATTTCAATAAGACGTTGATTGGGAACAACAATCAGTGTATCCACCGCGCCGTCAAGATTTTTTAATGCTTCTTCAGCATGTTTTTGTCGTCGTTTGCCTTCAAATAAAAAGGGTTTTGTGACAACGGCAATAGTAAGAATTCCTAATTCCTTGGCTGCCTGTGCAATAACTGGAAGTGCTCCCGAACCCGTGCCGCCGCCCAACCCTGCAGTTAAAAAGAGGATATCGGTATTGGCAAGATGATCCAAAATGGTGTTTAAATCTTCTTCTGCAGAACGTTTTCCAACGTCTGGATTTGATCCTGCGCCAAGACCTTTGGTTATCTGTTTGCCCAGTTGTATTTTGTGTGTTGCTAATGAAAGATTGAGTGCCTGTGCGTCGGTATTTGCTGCGACGAATTGTACATTAGTGATGTCGGCACCATCTATCATGCTATTAACTGCGTTTCCTCCCGCGCCTCCAACCCCGATAACTTTCAGGTTGACTCCACCTGTTGTTGTTACTGTTTCTTCCATTGTTAACTCAATCATTGGATCTCCTTTTTTCTTCTCGTGTGCACGGGCTTTGATTTTAATGTCCCGCTGTTGATTAAAAAAGATCATAAATCCAAGAACGCATTCTTTTCAAGACACGAGAAAAAACGGCATCACTTGTCGCTGAAATATCGCCAAAATTACATTCGCCACTGGCATGTAACACCAGGCCATAAACCGTTGCGTAAATTGGACTTTTTAAAATATCGGGAATGGCATAAGAGGCTTTCTGCGCCGTTTCAGGTTGCCCGAGGCGTGTTGGCATGCCCAATTTTTCTGCAGCTAATTCTTTGATGTCTGCCAAAAGTGATCCGCCTCCGGTGAGAACCAGACCACATGGCATGAGCGCGCGGAGTCGATACTGATTAATTTCTTCAGCAAAAAGGTCAAATACTTCGTCTGCCCGGAAGCGAATAATTTCCGCCAAAGAGCTGAGCTCAACCGACTTGATGCCACCCTCGTAGCCAAGATTGACGTCGACGTATTTTTTTATCATCTCGGTTATTTTGTATTTAGAAACTGAACCATACAAACGCTTAAATTCTTCGGCTTTATTGAATGGAATACGTAGGCCGACGGCAATATCGTTAGTAAAGTGGTTGCCTGCTATTGGAATAACTTTTGAATGTCGTATGCGACCATCTTTGTAAATGGCAAAATCGGAGGTTCCGCCACCAATATCAAGTATACCAACACCCATTTCCTGCTCAGTTGGCGTTAACACTGCGGCAGCAGATGCTAATTGTTCCAGAACAATGTCCGAAACACGCAAGCCGGCAAGCTCACATGATTTGATGATGTTTTGTGCTGAGGCTACCGCGCCGGTGACAATGTGTACCTGCGCTTCGAGTCTGACACCATACATGCCCAGTGAATCGAACACAAATTCTTGCCCGTCAACCCGAAAATATTGTGGCAGCACATGCAGGATGTAGTGGTCATTGGGAATTGGAATAGCCTTTGCCGCCTCAATGACGCGATCGACGTCGTACTGTGAGACTTCCCTGCTTTTGATGGCGACAACGCCAGTTGAATTAATTGATTGAATATGTCCGCCAGAAATACCAACGCATGCAGCTTCAATGTCAACGCCAGCCATTGATTGTGCTTCTTTGAGCGCTGCTTTGATCGAATCTACCGTTGCATTGATGTTGACGATAACGCCTTTTTTCAGGCCGTACGATGGATGCTGTCCTATGCCGAGCACCTCAATGCCCCCGCGCGAATTTTTTTGAGCAATGACAACAACAATTTTTGTTGTGCCAATGTCGATGGCCGAAACCAGGCCACCTATGTTTTTCCTATTCATGATCCCCTTCCCCCCTTCACTGGTTCATAAAATTTGACGATGATTTGATTCTTTATTCGAAAATCAAACGCCAAAGGAATAGCCTGCGACTGTAACATTTTTTTTGTAATAAGGCCTTGTGCGCAAAGATCTTTAAAAAGCGCATCAAGAGCGTCAAATTTTTTTGCATTAAAAAAGCTTTTTTCATCAGCAACAATTCGGCAGTGGCAGATGGATTGATAGGGTACAAGGTGAATATTCCATGGTGCGTAGTAATAAATGCGATGTGTTGCCCATTGCTCTTTGGTAATTTTGTGAGCAAAACGATATGCAATTGGAGCCAGTTTCTCACCAATGAAAGCCTCGTTGATCCAAATGTTTGGGAGTGAGTCAGGATTGATTTCTTCGAATAATTGTTTGTCAAAAAGGCGGTGTTTGTTTCCTATAACAAAGGAATTGTTGATGCGGCATAGCGGTGTCGTGCCGATGATAGAAAAATGTATCGTTTTGGGTGGGACAAAATTCCAGCTAAGTGACTTGATAATAGGAAATTCCTTTTTTAGTTCGGCATAAAATGCTTGTGGGTCAAAGTGTATCAGGCTTTTTTGTGTCGTTTGGTCAGTAATAAAATCTTGTATGTTTTGACGTAGTTTGGCATTAAAGATTGATGCCATGGTGTAAGTAACTTTTTCTGGCTGCAGGAAATCCTGCATTTGATGCGCAGAGGCTGAAAATAGTTTGGACAAGCCAACATAACAAACGGGAAGTATCAGTGCGGTCGCAATTCCCCCTACCACCATTTTTCGGAGTATTTTTCTTGATAACTTCTTCATATTTTTTTTCCTGGTAGAGGTTCTATTCATTATTCCCAGCATCATAGTAGAAAAATTTTCTGTCTTACTGCAATAATCAGAGAGGTTAGTCGTAAATATGTACGCAATGATGCATAAAAATGAAATTATATTTTCAGCAGTAAGCTTTGTAACCAGATGTTTGGGCGTCTTGGCAGCCATTCGTGGGCTATTCACGTAAAGTGTTGCTGCCGCCAAAGTCCTCTGATATCATAAAAACCTGATTTTTAGTCAGTGTTGGCTACATTCAAAATACTTATGATGGAGTCATACTCAGATGCTTAGAAAAAAAATAGGTGAAATCCTTACTGATCTTGGCGTGATTACGCAACCACAACTTGCCGAAGCGCTTCGCGAACAAAAGGCCAGCGGCAAAATGCTGGGCCAAATTTTGATTGAGCAGCGACTTGTTACAAAAAATGATTTAGGCAATGCGCTTGCCAAGCAAGTAGGGGTTCAATTTATTGAAAAAATTACCGAGCAGATGATTGATCCTGTATTGCTTGGTAAGGTTCCATTAAAGTTTTTGCGTCAACACTGCGTTATTCCTATTATGTACGAGGGGCAAAAGACCATTGTCACGCAAAACCCTCGAGACCTGCAGCCGCTTGATGATCTTTCGCTGCTGATGGCTGGCGATGTTGTGTATGCTGTTTCCAATGATGAAATTATCAATGATGCCATTAATAAGTATTATCCGCTTGAAACCAGCAAAGAAATGATGGATGAGCTGAAAGCGGGTGAAAAAATCGAAGAGCTCGAGGTCGGTGCTACGCAGCTTGAAGAACGTGACATCATGGAAATGGCTAACGATGCTCCAATTGTTAAGCTGGTTAACCACTTGCTCGTGCAGGCCGTTAAAGAGGGTGCATCCGACGTACATATTGAGCCGTTTGAGCGTGAACTGCGAGTTCGGTATCGTATTGATGGCAACATGTATTTACGTGTGACTCCTCCCAAACGCTATCAAAGTGCTATTGTTTCTCGTATTAAAATTATGTCGAATTTGAATATTGCCGAAAAGCGAATTCCTCAAGACGGTCGCATTCAAATTAAAGTCGCAGACAAGCCAATTGACGTTCGTGTTTCCATATTGCCCGCAAACTTTGGCGAACGAGTTTCAATGCGTTTACTTGATAAAACCAAAGGGGTTGTTGCGCTCGAGGCGTTGGATATGTCTGAGCGGGACAAAAAAGTAATCACGCGTATCATTACCAGGCCAAACGGCATTATTTTGGTTAGTGGTCCAACCGGTTCGGGTAAGACGACAACGTTATATTCCATTTTGGGCCGACTCAATCAACCAGATGTTTCGATAATTACCGTTGAAGATCCTGTTGAATATACCATGCATGGTGTCAATCAGGTGCAAGTAAATGAAAAAGCAGGATTGACCTTTGCCTCGGCATTGCGTTCGATTTTGCGTCAGGATCCGGACATTATCCTGATTGGTGAAATACGTGATACGGAAACGGCACAGATTTCTACACAAGCTTCGCTGACTGGTCACTTGGTGCTCAGCACAATTCACACCAACAGTGCGCCAACAACGATCACGCGTTTGTTGGATATGGGTATTGAACCATATTTGATTGCCTCGTCGTTGATTTGTGTTATGTCACAACGATTGGTTCGCAGGTTGTGTGATAAATGCAAGACATCCTACACTCCTGACCAAGAAATGCTTGAGCGCATTGGTATTAAGCTGCAAGATGCAAAAGCTATCACGTTCTATCAGGCGGTAGGATGCGATGAGTGCCTTAAGATGGGATATCGTGGCCGAATGGCAGTTTTTGAAGTGATGGAAGTTGACGATGAACTTTCAAAACTGATTGTGCAGCGTGCTGATGCAAATGTTATCCGGCGCAAAGCAATTGAACGCGGACTGACCACGTTGAGTACTGATGGCATACGCCTGATTAAAGCTGGTAAAACAACAATCGATGAAGTACTGGCAGTTGCCTATGCGGACGAGCCAATAGAATTTGAATAATCCCAAATCTTTACTTTTTTATACCCCGTATTCTATCTTACGTGATTGAAATGCTACTTTTTTTGTAAGAGGAGGTACGTAATGCCGTTTTGGCTGCACGAACATCACCTGCTGCGTTCGTTCAAGAGCCTAACCCGGCATCACCTCTTTCTCATCACCTTCAGCCTCGTAACCATCGTTTCAGTTGTTTGGCTTTTTTTCATTTATTTACCACTTTCACATCAACTTTCATGCAAAACGCAAGAAACCTCCTGCTGTTGTTTACAATTGCAAAAATGTCAGTGCAATGATGCTGCTTGCCTGCTGGCGGCTCAAAAAAATACAAATCTTACGCAGTCGTTTAATCAGATCTGTGCTACCTGCCAGTCGTTTCAGAAAAATATTAGTTTGACGTTACAACTATTAGAAAAACATCAAATCTCGTGCCGTGATGTACAACAGAAAGCATTGATCAAAAAGGATTTTTACAAAAAGGGGTACGTGGTAGTTGAAGGTAAAAGCGAATTTAAAAAGATTATGCAATTTTTGCATGACGTTGAAGAACAAAAACTTCCTATTGCGTTTGAATCATTTTCCTTGCGTAGGGATAAAAATGGGATGGTGAAGATGCATATGTTGCTCCGTTTGGTGACGTTGTATGAAAACGCTCCCCATGTGTAAGTGTTTTATCGTGATAATGGTGTGTGCTTTGAGCTGGCAACGTGGATTGGGCAGCGCGCCGTATGTTCGTATTCGCGATCCGTTTAATTTGCCGGTGCACAAGCAAAAAGTTGTAAAGCATGAAATTGTGCTTGATGGCATCGTTTATTCAGGCAAGAAGCGCTGTGCCGCTGTACTGGCCTGTGGCAACAAGCGCGATGTTGTTGGCAAGGGCGAGCGGTTTGAGGGTTACACGCTGAGCTCGATTGGCACAAAATTTGTTGTTCTTACGCGGGGCAAGGCGAGAAAAAGGCTTGTTATCGAATAAAAAGGAGGTTGGAGTCATATGAATGGTGCAGCTTGTGTAATGATGGCGTTGATGGTAATGATGCAATTACTCTTAGCTGATACAGCTGTGATTCCAAATCCAACCGATTATGATTTATCTACGGTTCCTCCGACCGATACCAGTTTGCTCAAAGACGAAGCCAAGCGACGTGAGTTACAAGGGCTTGATGCGTTCAAGGCAGTTGTTCAAGATGTTCTAACCAAAAAAGCTAAAAAACGACGTACCCCAAAACATTCTGCAAAAAAAATCAAATCGGCTGAAAAAAAGCAATTGCAAACAACGCTTTCTTCGCTGCTTCTGCAGCAAGCTGCTGTTTCACAAAATGTTATCGATACGGTACAAAAACAGCTTCAGGCCCCAGAACTTCAGGAAAAAATTGTATCGCTCAAACTTAAGGCAATGCCAGTCAAAGAAGCGCTTGCACTGCTTGCAAAAAGTACGGGCGTTCAATTGGTTGTTGATGGTGATGTAACTGGAAACATTCAAGAATTGCGGCTTGATAACGTACCGTTATCTGCTGCACTGCACAGTATTCTGGGAAGTAATGAGCCTCGTCTGGCGCTTCTCAAAGATTTTGGCGTCTGGCGTGTGATGAAGTTGCAGACGGCCAAAGACTTGTTTGCCAGCATGGCTGCGCGTGAGCGAGAAAAAGATTTTGCATCGGCTGTAATCACCATTAAATATGCAAAATGGAATGATCAACTGAAGACGCGGATTGAAAAATTGTGGCAGGGAATTGTTCAGGCAAGTATCGACAAACAGAACATGTACATGGTGCTTGATGACGTTAATCACAAAATATTTTGCAAAGCCCACAAAGAGCAAATTGAAGACTTTAAGCACTACATGCAAGAGATGGATATTAATATTCCGCAGATCAAAATTGATGCACGAGTGATTATTGCTAACAAAGATTTTGAAGAAGCAATTGGTTTCAATTGGTCTGGCGTATATAATCGGCGTCAAAGTATTAAACATGTAGATTTTGCAGGTCTTGGTCCCTATTCAAAAACTACCGGTAATCCATCCGATCAAACGATGTCTCCTTTTGGTGACATTGCAGGCTGGGCCTTGAATTTGGTCCCATCGCTTGCCAGTTCTACTGCTCTGACTCAATCACTGTTTAAAATACCATTTGTTTTTGGCAATAAAGATATGAATACCAAGCGGTTGAATATTGAGCTGAATGCTGCAGAATATCGCAATGAAGTAAAGACGATTATGAAACCATCAATGTTGATTTGTAACGAGGAGACAGCTGAAATTATTTCTGGTGAGACATTTCCTAACGAAGTTCGTCTTAATGAATCGGTTGATCAAAAGGTAACCAATGTTACGACAGTAAGTTACAAAGATATTGGCATGAAAATACGTGTTAAGCCCATTGTTTCAGCAGATCATAATGCGATCATGCTTGATATTTTTGTTGAAAATTCTGTGCTTGCTTCACCAACCTTTGACCTGAAAAAAACTGATGGAAATTTGGTGACTTCGTTTAATTACACCATAAGGACATCGCGTTCGCTGAGTCATGTTTTATTGCGCAGTGGCCAGACGACCATGATTAGCGGGTTGATTACATCAAGTAAAACAACCGTCAAAACCGGCCTTCCATTTTTGCAAGATATTCCGGTGTTGGGCTATCTTTTTCAGGGCAATCGCAAGGAAATGACTGATATGCAACTTCTGATCTTCATCACGCCGACACTCGTAGAGATTTAGTTTTCTGTTTCCCATCCATGCTCTCTGTAAAATTTTCAAGTTCGATGAGCAGCACCATTATTTGCAATTATTTGTTATCCTGATACGTGTTGACTCAGATGGCGGTCTAATCAAACCAAGAGGAGCGTTATGCAGATAGGTAGGGTAATGGCGATACGACGTGGATTTATGATTTTACTGATGGCTATTGCTTTTATGGGGGTACAGAACGCAAAGTGCCAAGTGAAGCCCTTTGAACCGTTAGAGATATTAGCAACCGAATATAGTAAGAACCAGGGGTTGATAGGAGAGGCTTTCGATAAGACTTTCTTGTTAATATGCAAGCGGGTTGTGCAACAGTATGAGAACCTGGAGCAAGTTTTTAAGTGGTTTAGAGGAACGGAGGTTGCGCAAAGAATTGAGGGGTATCGCGTTCGGATAGAAGATCAGATTATTCGTACTAACAGTGATTTTACAAGTGGTACTGAGAAGTTAGCGAAGGCGTGTGGCTATACGGATCGTTTTGGTCTGATAAGTGACAGACAGATGCTGGATGATTTGGAGGCGCTTAAAAATGCGGTGCATAACCTTCACGTTGAGCTAATCGTTCTTACCACGATACTTCGTCAAGTCCATCAAAAATTAGGTCATCCTTCTGCTCAGGGGTATGATGCCATTGTGCTGTACAATGTGGTAAAGACGCGAATACATCAGTGTCCGTTAATGCCGCTTTTTCAAACGCAACCCCAAAGAAATTCTTCTTGTTGTATTTCTTGATCGACGATGTGTTTCCACTTAAAAAATTGTTCAACCGTAACACCTTCAAACGTGTCTATTTTTAGGTTAGCGCGAGTTTAGAATAAGAAGTCGGAACTAACGCTTCAGGATGCGAAATTACACGTCAAAATTATCACAATCTCTTGCAACAACAACCATACCATTAAATACAGCGGCGCATCGCTGTTGCAAGGGAACTTTGTCCGTATCTGGGTAGATGTGTGTGAGCACAAGCTTTTTGACGTCGGCTTGTTGGGCAATTTTTCCAGCAAGGGTTGCTGTCAGATGTCCTGCAACTGGATGTAATTCGAATTGTTCCTCTGGTATTGAACATTCAAGAACTGCAAGATCAGCGTTTCTTGCGAGCCCAATAATCTCAGGACCATAACCGGTATCGCCAGAAAAGACGATAATTTTACCGTCTGATGTGATGAAACGATAGCCTAAGCTGTTTTCAGTGTGTGGGACTCGATAAGCAACAACATGGCTGTTTTCGATTGCCAATTCATCATGATCATCAAATTCGTGCACAAGGATATTAAAGCTTTTTGGTGAAATCCATTTTTTGAACATAGTCTGATATGTGAGCACAAGATTTTTGAGGCCTCGTGGGCCATAGATAATAAAATCTTTGGTACGTTTAAGTGTTGGATCATTGGTTAAGGCAAAAAGCGTTGGAACCAAATCACCAATGTGATCGATGTGAAAATGAGTATAAAAAATGCCATCGAGCAGCGTGTAATCAATGCCGGCTTGTGCCAAAGCGTGCAAGCTGCCACTACCGCCATCAACCAAAAAGTGCTTGTTTTCGAAGAAGAGATAATTTGCTGGTGAACCGCGTAATGCCTGTGGCACGCAGGTTCCTGAACCTAAAATGATTACTTTTGTTGTCATCTGTGCCCTTGAATTGCCGAAAATAAAGACCAAAGTAATTGCTAAGATGATTGCTTGGGGTAAGTGTTTGAACAGGCCAAAGCCTTTAATCATTGAAGTATCAATCCAAGCTGTAGAAGCTCTTGTTCTGTTAGTTTCCAATCGCGATGAACAACGCCCTTAATGCCACATGCGTGTGCGCCGGCAATATTCTTTGCACTGTCGTCTACAAAAAATGTCTTAGCTGCATCAATGTTCAATTTCTTTATCATGTGTATGAAGACGTCGGGCTCTGGTTTAATGAATCCTACGTACGCCGGAATTACGACGTCCTGTTGATCGAATAAAACGAATAGTTCAGGATATTTGTTTTTTAATAAGCTGAATGATTCTGGATTCCAATTGGATAGAATTGCTACACGTAAGTCACTGTTTTTGCATCTTTTTACAAAGCTAAGCGCATCTTGGTCTATGGTGGTAAGTTGGACCTCATTTTCAGGCAGCAAAATTAATTCTGAGCCGTGTTTTAGAAGCGTTCGCTCTTGAGGGCTTTTGAAAAAGAAATCGTATTCTTTCTTATCGATACAGCTTCTAATTTTTTGGACAATTTCCGCGCAGGTTATGGCTCCGATAAGATAATCCCTTTTGCAATCTCTGTTGAAGATAAGGTCAACGAATTCGAATAATCGAAAAAATATTCGTGGAGGTTTGCCATTGATACGTTCAATATCCAAATCAGGTGATAACGTTTGCGATATGTTAACTTCTGCTTCTTGTACCAAGACCCCGCCTAAATCAAAGATAATCATTGCATTCGCTCGTTCAGGCTTTTGAGTAATGAGGCTTCATCCCCATATAATTTCCATGATTCATGTGTTTGGATAAGCGCCAATCTCTGCTTGCCACCATCTCTGAGCGCTTGTTCATAAACACAGCGTTCATCGTAGCAGAGCGGGCCAAGTGGTTTGAGATAATAGACCGGACGTTGAATGCAAATTAATGGTACATGTTGTTTTTGTGCATTGATTGCAAAATAAACAGCGTCTTCATTTTTAATAACAAAATCAGCAGGGTTTATTTTTATGGTGTCGGTGTGATAGGCAAGCATGCCGGAGCCCAAAATGTGTACCGATGTGTCGGCCTTGAGTGCCCTGCGCAAGCTGATAACACTTCGTTCTTTAAAATAGTCTTTCATTTGGTCTTTTACTTGAATGCCATGAAATCCGACGACCGCGGTTCGATTGTATTCTTCAATTTTTTGTATGCAGTATTTTACATAATCCGCTGGATAAAGAGTGTCGTCGTCAATGATGAAATGATATCCTTTTACCTTATCTGCCCAGAAAAATTTAGCATTGGAACCACGAGCAAGTACCTCTGGATAGTCCTGGCCGCGCGCTACCGTGATTTTTGGATCATTTAAAAATGCTGGTACCGATTGATAGCCTTGGAGAAAAACATTAAGCCTATCTACCTGTGGCAAAATGTCTGATACGACCTGCTTCAGGCCGTCCTCTCGCCACTCGACCGACGATACGCTTGCTGTGATTAAGTCTGAGCGACGGTGAGACATATAAATTTTTAGCGATGCAAGGCCCAAAGCTATGGCAAGAGAGATTTTCAACATCTTCGACAAATTTGCTTTTTCCATGTACAACATCTTTCATTAATAAAAATAAACTGTATATCGGTGGTAGTTTATAGATCGCAGCAAAAAGAAAAAGCGATTTCTGTGCGTATAGAGCTTCGCTATGACCAATCAGTCAAGCCATCAACATTATCGTACAACATTTTACCGTTCAAATTGATGCTCGCTCCAGGTAACAATCGAAGATGTGCATCGTAATCAGATCCTTTTGCGCTGTCGCCGAGAACGAGACTTTTGGTAGAAGCTTGCGGACTGGTATCTTGAGCATAGTGTACTTTATACACGAATAAACTTGCCCCACCGGATGCGTATGTTGCGGCAGCCAAATATTTTCCATCGGGGCGCCAATGATAGGACATTAAACCATCATCACCATAATTTATTTGACTTCCAGGAATGAGAGTTAATGTAAATCCATTAAAAGAATAAACTGCTCCATTAGTATAATCATCAATTACAATATACCTACCATCAGGACTCCACTGTGCTAACCAACTTGCAGCAGCTACTGTTGTTATAAATGTTAAAGAATAGCCGTCGAATCTATAAATACGTATGAAAGTCGCCCCGTCAGACATAGTTAGATAGCGTCCATCGGGGGTCCAACGAGACGAAGCTTGCGAAACGATACCAGCTACTGTTGTGACTAATGTTAAGTTTGTACCATCAAAACTATAAACTCTTAGCAGGTCAAAGTTAGTTATTGTTGCTAAATATTTATCATCTGGGCTCCAGTCCGTAGTACCGCCACTGCCAGAAGTAATGAAACTCAATTTTGTGCCATCAAAACGGTAAACTAATACTAATCCACTTCCGGTATCAGTTGTCAAAAATTTCCCATCATGAGACCAAGATGCCGCCAGAGCACCATTAGCGGTTGCTTTTTCAGTCAATGACGTTCCATCAAACGCGTATATACGCAATGCACCATAATCTGTAGCAATATATTTCCCATCAGGACTCCATTGCACAAAATTAGGGCTAGCATTTGTTTGGGTGATAAGGGTTAACTCAGTTCCATCAAAAGAGTAGATATTCAATTTCCCAACATAGCCGAATGCAAGATATTTGCCGTCAGGGCTCCAGGCGACAGCCGCACCAATTAAGCCAAAACCTCCGATAGCTCTCAAGGAAAGCGATGTCAGCGTCAGTGTTGGATCAGTTTTAATGGTAACAGTATCATCACAAAAAACTGTACCGCGTGAGATTCGTAGTCCTGTGCTGGTTGTTTGGAATGTACAGCCGTCAAGGTACAGCTGCGATGTTTCGTCGGCCATTTTAATAAAATTGCAATCGGTGTAGGTGTTTTTGAGGGTATATGGAGCGTCGGTAAAGGTGGCAGGTGCAACAGAAAATGTTACAGCGTGGTCAAAAAACAAACATGAGTTTTGCGTGATGAAACTAGGAACGGGTGAGTGATAAATGAACGCGGATGTTCCTGTAAACATCACATCATTGTGTACAAACAGTTGGCCCTGAGGAAACAGAAAATCATTACCTGGACAAAGGGTAACATTATTCAACGCCAGCTTACTGGTGATTGCTCCACAACGGACTGCTGGATAGGTTGGAGCATTGCGAGTGGTTTTGATAATCGCATTCGCTATCGTCAGCGTCACATTGGTATCGACAAAGATTTCTGCGTTTTCACCAATGACAATTTCGTGACCTTGTGCGTCGATAGTGGTGTCGCCGTTGAAATGTAGCACTTTACCAGCTGGGACCCTGAAATCGCCGTTGAGAATGAGTGTGTGGCCTCGGCCATCAATATTTCCGCCAGTGGTGAGTGTGACACCAGAATCGAACTCAAGATCTTTAAGCAAGCGAATGGTACTTGTTTCACGCAAATCAATGCCGCCAGAAACAGAAAAAACGGTGTCCATGGTGACGCAAGAATTCGGCATAACGGTAAAACCGTCATTAAGTCGTACAAAGCCTTGTGCGATGTCATTGTATGAAAAAACATGGTTTGTGGTCTTGTAAATGGTTTGATTGTCATAAGCAGTGAGGCTACTGGCGCCA
>Ga0265297_10001415_pt1 | contig 56578 bp, 54 predicted proteins | sample Munlanlwell13791_FD_192502 | JGI IMG/M metagenome (GOLD analysis project Ga0265297, IMG submission 192502) | Leachate microbial communities from a municipal landfill in Southern Ontario, Canada - Leachate well 137-91 | ecosystem: Engineered > Solid waste > Landfill > Unclassified | place...
GGGAAGCCTAAGCTTTCCGCGCTCTGCGCTTCTATGCGTAAACTCATCATCATCGCAAACCACATCCTTGCTTCAAATCGCCCTTGGCAGGTTCTTCCTGCTTGACTATTTCATCACAATCACCGGATAATCGCGCATTTGCGAAACGCAAAAGCGCGATTTCCGGAATGACGAAGAAGAAAGATGGATCCCCGCCTGCGCGGGGATGACGATTACGAAAAGGGATCAAAAAAATTAAATGCGGGAAGAACCTAACCGTTGACCCCTCCCCTTAATCCCCTCCCTCAAGGGGAGGGGAAATTTTAGTTAGGCTTTTTTGGCTTTGCGGGTTTTTTGGAGGCGGGTTTTTCTTTGGCCGCATTCTTTGCAGCTTTCTTCGCCGGTTCCTTCGACGTTTCTTTTTCCGTTTCCTTTGGCGCCTTCTTGTTCTTGCCGCCGAAGCCTTTGCTGGGGCCTTTGGCGATTTTGGCTTCGATGATTTCGAGCGCCTGCGCGAGCGTCAGATTTTCAGGATCATACGACTTGGTAACCGTCGCCATGACCTTGCCCCACTTTACATAAGGCCCGAAGCGGCCTTTGTTGAGCGTCACGGCCTTTTTGTCTTCGGGATGTTCGCCCAGAAGCTTGCCCGACGGTGCGCCTTGGCCGAAGCGGCCTTTGCTCGGTTCGGCCATCAAAATAACGGCGCGGTTGAGGCCGACATTCAAAACATCGTCGCCTTCGGCCAGCGTTTTGTACTGCGGCCCCATTTTCAAATAAGGCCCGAAGCGGCCGATGCCCGCAAAAATCATGACTTTGGTTTCGGGATGCGCTCCCACTTCGCGCGGCAGGGACAATAACTGCAACGCCGTTTTCAGATTGATCAGGTTCGGGTCCATGCCTTTGGGCAGAGAAACGCGCTTGGGTTTCGGCGTGTCGTCTTTCTTTTTCTTCTTCTTTTTCTTTCCATCAGCGGGAGGTTCTTCGACCGGCGGGGGCGGGGTAGACGCGGGCCCAAGCTGGACGTAAGCGCCATAAGGCCCGACGCGCGCAGAAACAGGAAGTCCCGTCTTGGGGTCGATGCCCAATTCGCGCGGACCCGCCATTTGAGGCTGGCCGTCTGCGCCTTGAGGGACAGAGAGCGCGCGCGTGTTGCGGCATTCGGGATAATTCGAGCAGCCCAAGAAAGCGCCGAATTTGCCGAGTCTTAGACCCAAGCGGCCTTTTTGGCAGCGCGGGCAAAGGCGTGGATCGACGCCGTCTTTCGTTTGCGGGAAGAAATGGGGTTCGAGCACGCTGTCGAGCGCGTCGATGACGTCGGAAATCTTCAAGTCCTTCGTGTTGCCGATGGCTTTCGAAAATCCCGTCCAGAATTCGCGCAAGACATTTTTCCACGCGAGCTTGCCGCCGGAAATATCGTCGAGCTTGGCTTCGAGGTCTGCCGTAAAGTCGTATTCGACGTATTCCTTGAAAAACTTTTCGAGGAACGTCGTGACGATGCGGCCCCTGTCTTCGGGAATGAAGCGCTTTTTATCGATGCGCACGTAATCGCGATCCTGCAGCACCTGCATAATGCTCGCGTAGGTCGAGGGGCGGCCTATGCCGAGCTCTTCGAGCCTTTTAACCAATGAGGCTTCGCTGAAGCGCGGCGGCGGCTGCGTGAAGTGCTGTTCGGGCTTGACATCCGTTTTGGTGAGGGGGTCGGTCGCTTTCATCGACGGCAGGCGAATGTTGCCGTAACCGTCGTCGTCCGGCTTCTTATCGTCGTCGTCGCTTTCCTGATAGACCCGGAACCAGCCGTCGAACACGACAACGGAACCTGTGGCGCGGAAGGTGGTCTTATTGTCGTCGCCGATAATGTCGACTGAAATCTGGTCGAGGACGGCGCTTGTCATCTGCGAGGCCATCGTGCGCTGCCAGATGAGCGTATAAAGCGCGAGCTGTTCCTTATCGAGAGTGTGCGCGAGTTGTTCCGGACGGCGGCGCAAATCGGTCGGGCGAATGGCTTCGTGCGCTTCCTGCGCGTTCTTGGCGGTCGATTTATAAACGCGGGGGCTTTCGGGAACGAAAGAGGCTCCGAAATCCTCTGCGATAACATCGCGGGCGGACAGGATGGCTTCCATCGCCAAGGTCACGCCGTCGGTACGCATATAGGTAATGAGACCCACGGTTTCGCCGCCGATATCCACGCCTTCATAAAGATGCTGGGCCGTGCGCATGGTGCGCGTTGCCCCCATGCCGAGTTTGCGCGAGGCTTCCTGCTGCAAGGTGGAGGTCGTGAAAGGCGGGTAGGGGTTGCGGCGGGACTGCTTTTTCTCGACGGTGCCGACCTTGAACGAAAGCTGATTGATCAGCGAGAGGGCGGCTTGCGCTTCGGCTTCCGTCTGCAAGGCGAATTTATCGAGCTTTTTGCCGTTCAGGTGCGTCAGGTGCGCCGGAACGCTGTGATTGGTCGCCGTGGCGAAGATGGCTTCGATCGTCCAGAATTCCTGCGCTTTGAATTTTTCAACTTCGGATTCGCGCTCGCAGATCAGGCGCAGGGCGACCGATTGCACGCGGCCTGCCGATTTCGAGCCCGGCAGCTTGCGCCACAAAACGGGCGACAGGGAAAAGCCGACCAGATAATCCAAGGCGCGGCGCGCCATGTAAGCGTTGACCAAATCCTGATCGATCTCGCGTGGATTGGCGATAGCATCCGTGACTGTTTTTTTCGTGATTTCATTAAACGTCACGCGCTTGACGGGCGCGCGCGTGTCGAGACCCTTGGCGCGGAGAACTTCCAAAATATGCCACGCGATGGCTTCCCCTTCGCGGTCAGGGTCGCTTGCCAGATAGACGGCGTCTGCCGATTTGACGGCTTTGGCGATTTCATTAACCGGCTTGTCGGCGCGTTCGCCAAGCTCCCAGTCCATCGCGAAGTCTTCGTCGGGACGCACGGAGCCGTCTTTCGGAGGTAGATCCCGAATGTGCCCATAGGAGGCCAATACGGTGAAATCGCTTCCCAAATATTTATTAATAGTCTTCGCCTTTGCGGGCGATTCTACGATAACGAGCTTGTGAGACACGACGTTCCTATCAATACAACTTTGTTTCCGGCCTGTCTTTCGACGCGTCCGGCTAGTTCAAATTCCAGCAAAACGGTGAGGACGACAGACGGGGATAGGTGGCACTGTCGCGCCAATTCGTCAACCGAAACCGGCGAAGGGCTTAGATTCTCAAGGATTTCCGCCCTTGCCTTGACCAGCTCATTTTCATCAATCGGGCCGGAAATGCCGCCAAAGTCGTTCGCGGGGGGCTCCGACAAGAGGCGGGGGATGGCGTGGATATGGGCTAAAACATCCCCAGCTTTCTCGGTTAAAACCGCGCCTTGGCGGATCAAATCGTTCGTTCCCGTAGCGCGCGGGTCTAAGGGAGAGCCCGGAACGGCGAAAACTTCGCGCCCCTGATCGAGCGCCATTTTTGCCGTGATGAGGGAGCCCGACTGCAACGCCGCTTCGACGACGATGACGCCGAGGCTGAGGCCGGAGATCATGCGATTGCGGCGCGGGAAAAGTTTGGAGAAGGGCTCGCACCCCATCGGCATGTCGGAAATAATGCAGCCCATTTTTGAAAGGCAGCAATAAAGTTCCTGATTGTCTTTCGGATAGACGACGTCAACTCCGCCCGCAAGAACCGCGATCGAGCCTGTCGTCAGACTTGCCTGATGCGCTGCCGTATCGATGCCCCGCGCCATGCCGGAGACGATGACGATGCCTTGCTCTCCCAAATCATGCGCCAGGCCTTCCGCCATTTTGCGCCCGTTGAGCGAGGCGTTGCGCGCGCCCACGATGCCGATGCAGCGCTTGTGCAACAACTCGGTATGGCCGCGCGCCGTGATGAGCGGCGGCGCGTCTTCGATGGCGGCGAGGCTTTCCGGATAATCAGGCTCGTTCCATGCGATGAGCTTCGCGTCGATTTTCCCGATGGCGGCGATTTCGTCGTCGATTTGATTTTGGGAGGGAAGGGTGAAGTTTTTCTTGCCGCCGCGCTGCGCTATCGAGGGAAGGACGTTGAGCGCTTCGCGCGCCGAGCCGAAACGCCGCAGAAGTTGGCGAAAGGTGATGGGGCCTACGTTTTCCGTTCGCGCGAGGCGCAGCCAATCGCGTTTTTCGGCATCACTGAGGGGGCGTCGCGACATAATCACTTTCCTAAAATAGGGGGAACCGTTTTATGTTGCTGGGGATCGAATTTCGGCGCGTTTGCCATATAAAGGGACATTTCCCCTTCCCATGCGTAAATTTCTTCGGGGCTGATGAGAACCATGTCTCCTTCAGATAGGGCGGTCTCGCCAGCCGGAGTCAGGAGTTTGCCGCTTCCGGAGAGGATGTAGACGAGTTCCTTGGTCTTTTCGTTGGTGACAAAGCCTTTTTCGGGATAGCGCCCGCGCAACTCGGCAATGCCGCCGCCGATGGTTGCGTCGTGCATGTCGTATTCATGGAGAGTCAGGGACGGGAACGGCGTAAGGGTTCGCTTTTGATTGTTTTTGACGATTTCCATGCTTGTTATCCAGTTTATGCGGTGCACTTATATCAACGACCCTAATTCTTGACTTGTAGTTGAGGCGGTACAGTTCAAAATAATCGGCGCTATTTCCCAGTCGCTCTCCCCCCTCCCTGACCCTCCCCGCGAGGGGGAGGGAAATTATATCTTACTTTAAGAGTCATTTCATTGACAGATTGGTATTAAATGGGTGGCGGGGCATTTTTATTCAGGTTGATTTTGGGTTCGGTGCGATTAATAAGGCGATGAATATTGGCGCGGTGCTTGAAGAAAATAAGCCCGATGATGATGACGGATACAAGCACGAGGTCGGCTCGTCCGAAAGAGGCCAGAAGCAACGGCACGAAAAACGCGACGATCAGCGTGGCCAGAGAAGAAATACGCAGCACGGCGACGACGGGAAGCCAGACGATGAGCGTGACGAGTCCCGTCAGGGGATGCAGCGCCGTGATAACGCCGATGCCTGTCGCCACGCCTTTGCCGCCTTTAAACTTGAGCCAGACGGGGAACATGTGTCCCATCACGGCTCCCAGAGCCGCAATCTGGGCGAGGGCGGGGTCAAAAGCTGCCGCGATGAGGACGGCGACGACGCCTTTCAGAAAATCGAGAAGCAGGGTAAGGGCGGCGAGTTTTTTGTTGCCGGTACGCAGGACGTTGGTTGCGCCGATGTTGCCGGAGCCGATGTCGCGGATGTCGCCGAGCCCTGCGGCGCGTGTCAACAAAAGGCCGGAGGGGATGCTGCCCAAGAGATAGGCGAGGAGAAAAATGGAAAGGCTTGAAATAATCATGAAACCATCTCACCCGCCTCGCGTCTATGACGCTCGGCACCCGTGTTATCATAACTTGTTTTCTTATGGAAAGGCTGCTTCGCGCCCCCGCAAGCGGCGGAGAGGGAAAAACAAAAAGAATTAAATCGGATTCCGCATAAATTTTCTTTCGCTGCGCGAAGAGAAAATTTTGCGGAATGACGGAAATGTCTGGTTACAAAAACCATAAAAATTCCTACTGAGACGTCAATAAATCGATCACTGCCATGCGCACCGCCACGCCCATTTCGACTTGTTCGCGGATGACGCTGTGCGCGAGGTCGTCCGCAAGCTCGCCGGTCACTTCGACGCCTCGGTTGGTGGGGCCCGGATGCAGAACGATCACGTCCGGCTTGGCGGCTTTCAGCTTGTAGTGGCTGAGGCCGAAATTGGCGATGTATTCTTCGCGCTTTGTGGCAAAGTTGAAGGGAAGCCCCGGACGCTCGTGCTGGATGCGCAACATGATGATGGCGTCGGCATCGCGGAGGGCGGCGTCAAGAGACGGGGACACTTCCACACCCATTTCATGATAATCGGACGACATGAAGTAATCAGGCGCCGTGACGCGGATATTCGCGCCGAACTTTTTCAGGATATGGATGTTCGAGCGCGCCACGCGGCTGCGCGCCAGATCGCCGCATATCGCCACCGTCAGCCCGTCGAGCTTGCCTTTGTGGCGGCGGATGGTCATGGCGTCGAGAAGCGCCTGCGTCGGGTGCGCGTGCGTGCCGTCGCCTGCGTTGATGACGTGCGCCTTGACTTGCTTCGCAATTTTTTCGGGCGCGCCTTCTTCCGGATGGCGGATGATAAGCGTGTCGATCTGCATCGCATCGAGGGTTAACGCGGTGTCCATCAGCGTTTCTCCCTTCGCGGTCGAGCTGAGGGCTACGGGGATGTTGATGACGTCCGCGCTCAGCCGCTTGGCGGCAATTTCAAAAGAAGTGCGCGTACGGGTGGAATTTTCGAAGAAAAGGTTCAGGGCCGTTTTTCCCCAGCATTTGTCCATTCTTTTGCTCGCGCTGCGGTTTTGCGCGGCGTAGCCGTCCGCCAGATCAAGTATGGCTTCGATATCCATTCTTGAGAGAACATCCGTGTCGATCAGGTGTTGGTGGGAAAATTTGTAAGGCATTGGCGAAGTAGGGGTAAAGGTGGTACGAAGGCGATATTTTCTACCACAGGTTTTCTTATGTCCAAACTGCAAATGAGCGTCGTCGAGCAAGATGAATCGGGAATCCGCCTTGACCGTTGGTTTAAGAGGCATTTTCCGACGTTAAGCCACGGGCAACTGGAGAAGTTGCTGCGCACTGGCCAGGTTCGCGTTGCCGGTAAGCGCGTCGAATCGGCAACCAGGCTGGAGGTGGGGCAGGAGATACGCATTCCTCCGCAGGCCGCTGAGTCTAAAGACGGAAAAATCAATAAGGCAGAAAACGCGAAAAAATCTGCTCGCGATGCGAACGACATTAAAAAATTGATTTTGTTTCAGGATGAGGACGTGCTCGTTCTCAATAAACCGGCGGGGCTTGCCGTGCAGGGCGGAACGGGTTTGAAGAACAGCATCGATCATATGCTGGCGGCTTTGACTCACACCAAGCACGGAAAGCCGAAACTTGTTCATCGGCTGGACAGGGACACCAGCGGCGCCCTGCTTGTTGCAAAGACTCCTTTTGCCGCCACGCGCCTTGCGGAATCTTTCCGGCATCGCGAAACGCGGAAAATTTATTGGGGCGTGACGCTTGGCGTGCCTCAGCCGGAACGCGGAAGGATTGAAGTGGCGGTTATCAAGCGCGGCGAGAAGATGATTATCGTCGATGACAAAGACAAGGCCGAAGAAGAAAACGAAGAAGCGAAAAACGCCATCACGGTTTATCAGAACATGGATCGCGCCGAATTTCAGGCGGCGTTCGTCGCCATGTGGCCCATTACGGGTCGGACGCATCAGTTGCGCGTTCACATGGCTTTTATCGGGACGCCTCTTTTGGGCGACCCTCTTTACGGCAAGCCGATGCCCGCAGGATTCCCTCAAGGCGAGCTTGGCAAGGGATTGCATCTTCATGCGCGGCGGCTCATAATTCCGCATCCGCGCCGAGGGGTTATCGACGTGACGGCTCCTTTAGGGTCGGAGATGAAGAAGACGTGGAAGTGGTTCGGGTTTGATACGAATGCGGACGCCGACTTTTCTGAAGCCTAGGGTTCTTACGACTACCATTAACCCCTCCCCTAACCCCTCCCGCAAGGGGAGGGGAATAAGAGGGATAGGGGGCAAGCACACGGAAGTTAGAAATGAAGAGACTGCTTAAAGCCTTTGTTTTTCTTATCTTTCTTATCATCGGCGTTTTTGCCGCGCTGGCGCTTTGCATCAGCGTGATGGATGCCGATGCCTACCGTCCGGAGCTGGCCGAGATGCTCAGCAAGAAAATGGGGCGTACGGTCAAACTGAACGGGTCTATAGCCTTCTCTCTGGGGCTTAAGGGCATTCGGGTTTCCGTCGAGGATGTGGCGCTGGCCAATCCTTCCGGCGCGAGCCGCCCCCTTTTGGCGAACGTCGGCAAGCTGGAGCTGGGTATCGACACAAAACCGCTTTTGGATCGACGCCTGTCGATCAAGGAATTGTCGATCGAAAATGCCGACATTCTTTTGGAGACAGATGCCGAAGGGAAGCACAACTGGGATTTTAGCGGAAGCGGTGCGCCTGAGACTGAAAAAGAAAAGGGAACGGGAACGGCTTCTTCCGCGCGCGGTGCCGCTTTAAGCATCGACAAACTGAAAATCGCCAATAGCCAACTCGGTTTCCGGAATAAGGAAGGTAAACGCAGCGGGGCGAATGTTCGCTCTATGGTTTTGGATATGCGAGCCACGGGCGCGGAAATAACGCTTACAGGCGATGTTAACGGCGTGCCTGTTGATGCAAAAATTAGAACGGATATTGCCGATCTGTTGAAGATAGAGCCGTTCTCCGCCGATATCGACGGGACGTACAATCTTTTCAGCGTGATGGGGCGGGGTAAAATCGACATCAAGGCTCAAAAAGCCGTTTTTTCGTCTTACGAGCTGACGGCCAGAAAAACCAAAATTGCGGGAGCCTTTGAGGCGACGTGGGGCGGCGCTAGGCCGACGTTACGCGGGACGTTGAACAGCGATCATTTTGATCCTGCGGATTTCAAATCGGGCATTCTGACAACAGACAGCGAAGGCAAGGTGGCCGTTGTGGAAGCGCCCGTCGCGCAAGACAGCAAGCGCTTTTTCAGCAACGATCCGTTGCCGCTCGACATGTTGAAATCCGCCGATGCCGCCCTTGCCATCGCTATTGGCGAGTATCCGGTCAACAAAGGCACGTTGAAAAAAGTCAGGGCCAAGCTGATTTTATCCGGCGGCAATCTGCTGTTGGAACCCGTCAAAGCCTATGTCGGCGCCGTGCCTGTCGATGTCAGGATTGCGCTTGATGCTTCAAAGGCGCCTGCGCGTTTGGACTTGGGCATGATCGCCAAGAACGTCGATTTGGGCGATTTGCAGCGCCTGAGTAATATGACATCCTTCATGACGGGCAAGGCCAGCGCCGATATCCAGTTGATGGGCGAAGGCAATAGCTCTCATGAAATAGCTTCGACTCTTGGCGGCGTCATTCTTGTGACCGCTGAAAAGGGTGAGATCTTTACGGGAGCCGCTTCGGGCGTTTCTTCCCTTCTGGCTTCCGTTTTTAGCGTCTCCTCCAAAGACAGCACGCTCAATTGCCTTGCGGCGCGCTTTATCGTCAGAGGCGGCGTGATGAACGACAACGGCATTTTGATCGACTCCGCGACATCGACGGTTTTAGCCAAAGGCCAGATCAACCTGGGCAGCGAAACGGTCGGGATGACTTTGCATGCGCATTCCAAGCTTGTCGATATCGGCGGGCTTATTCCGTCGGTGCATGTCGGGGGCACTTTGAAAAAGCCTTCGTATTCGGTCAACGCTTCGGGCGTGGTTAAAAATGTCGTTAATACGTTGATGGAAGGAAACCCCGATATCATAAGCAGCAACGTGCCGGGAATTCAGACACCGCCCGCAGGCCAAAACGCCTGCGTTTATACGCTTGAACACCCCAAGAAAGAGGCTCAAAGAACCATATTGTCAACCGATCCCCTTAGCAAGGCCGGGCAGGCGATTAATTCGCTCTTTAAAGGAATAATGGGGCAGTAAAACTAAGGCTGCCGATTATTCAATATTAAAACGTGCATGAACTTACCGTTACCGTTCGACCCGTTGGGCGGGCGCACGACTGTTTTTATGAAGCCGAGGCTTTTGGCAAAACGGATCGAAGCTTCATTGCCGCGTTGCGTTTCCGTTTTCATTTCAATGTGGGCGACGAAATCATTGTAGCCGACCCGGCAACCCCACGACATAAATTCATCGACGGAGAGACGGAACAGATCCCCATCAAACTCCGGATGCTTCCAATAGGCGAGTTCGGCTTGATGGGGTCTGCCCGTTTTTTCGAGCGTTGCGATGCCGAGAACCTCTTCCTGCGCGCCGTTCCAAAGCAAACCGATATGATACCCGAAGATGCCTTGACTATAGGCGTTTGCCGGTTGAGCGAGGCGAATAATGTCGGGGAAGAACGGTATGGTTACAGCAAGAAGGGTTGTATCGAGCTTAGGAAGTTTTTGAAGTCTGAAAAGAATGTCCCGCGCTTCTTGCTTGTAAGCTTTATGAGCTTCGGGGAAATCATTCCATTCGAAACCGTCTTCGTGCATCAAAGCCTTTGCTTTGGCGGCGGTTAATTCATAGAAAAAGGTGCTCAGCGCCGAGCTGTGAAAACCGGATATTTCTTGCCAAACGTAAGAGCGGGCTTCTTTATCAGGCGCGTGTGGAAGTGCCGGAAATTGAAAGGATTTGCGCATATTCGGCCTCAAAATATGAATTAATTTTAACAAAACATTATCATGTCTTTGAATATATTGTCGAGTCAGCAGTATTTACGGTAATTCGCGGTTGACAGGGGGGGTATGTATTGCCTAAACCTTGCCGCCTGCTAACCAAAACGGTTGTTTTGTTATACGCGGGTGTAGCTCAGCTGGTTAGAGCGTCGGCCTGTCACGCCGAAGGTCGCGGGTTCAAGTCCCGTCACTCGCGCCATTCTACGCTGCTTCGCAGCATCGGGTGGCAGGCCACTCTGTCTATACAGCCATGCCTCAACATTCAGAAACCCGCGTTCTTCCTTATGCCATCGAGCAGATGTTCGATCTGGTTGCGGACGTTGAGCGGTATCCCGAATTTCTGCCCTGGTGCAAGGAAGTGCGGATTATTGGCCGCGGCAAGGACGGCCTTGTCGCCGATATGGTGGTGGGCACGAAACTCTTCAGCGATAAATTCACGTCCCAAGTCGTTCTTGACCGCCCCACCGCCATTACCGTCAATTACAGGTCGGGGCCTTTATCTCATTTGTCGACCAAATGGGCGTTCAAAGCCATAGACCCCAAGACCTGCGAAGTGTTCTTTGACGTCGATTTCGATTTCCGTTCGCCCCTTTTGCACGCCGCGATGACGGTGTTTTTCGACAAGGCGCTGAAAAAGATGGTTGAGGCGTTTGAGGGAAGGGCGAAGGAGCTTTATGGGGATGTCGGTTAAATAAAGATTATTCATATGCGGCGCGGACGCGCGGCGCTGGATTCGCTGAGTGGGAATGACGAGCCTAGGCGGGTCGCGGGGATGACGGGCTATCAATAAAAAACCCGCCTTGTTTCCAAGGCGGGTTTTTCTTGAGAAGGTAGCCTGGATCCCCGCTTTCGCGGGGATAAAATGTTTTCTAATGGTTTGCCGATTGGCAAACCAAAGAAAACAATTTTATTTTCCTACTGCTTCCTTCAGTTCCTTCGCGGCGCGGAAGGCGATCTTCTTCTTCGCGGGAATGGAAATCGCTTCGCCCGTTGCGGGGTTGCGGCCCATGCGCGCGGCGCGCTTCTTGACCTGCAGAATGCCGAGGCCAGCCATGCGAATACGATTGCCCTTCTTGAGGTTCTTGACGAGCTGCGCCACGAGCGTGTCGCAGAACATTTCGTTCGCTTGCTTCTTGGAAATGTCATACTTCAGCGCGATCTCGGCAGAGATCTGCTTTAAAGTGACGGTAGGTTGTGTAATGGCCATTGGTGGCTCCATTAATTAGAGGTTGAATGGACCCCGAGCATTTCTCGCGTTTAAGCGGGTTCTGTAAGAGGTCTTATTGCAATTACCTAAGCTGAAAAAAAGCGACTTGGCAAACAAAAAAACGCACGGGCACAAGGGTTTCTTGAAAGTATAATTAAGAAAAAATGTGAGGAGAGGAGGGTGCCCTGTGGACAAGTTCTGATCGTCCCGCTTTGAAGCGCGTTTCCGGCTTTTCTTGCCAAAGCTTTAAAAATGCCTCATAAATAGGCGTTTTCCGGTCGTTAGCGAGGTTTCTTCATGTCTGTTGGCAACGCTTTTTTCGCAGCCCTGCTCGAAGTTGTTTACACGCTGCTTGATTTGTATGTGTGGGCTTTGATCGTCGGCGCCGTCCTTAGTTGGCTGGTCGCTTTCGGCGTTGTTAATCCTTATAACCGCTTTGTGCACGTCGTGGGCGACCTTTTGGCGCGAATCACGGAACCTCTTTTAGCCCCGATTCGCCGCGTCTTACCAAGCATGGGGGCGATAGACCTTTCGCCTCTCGTGCTCATTTTTGCCATCTTCTTTCTACAGTCTTTCATCCGCCATCTGATGGTTCTTTGACATGGCGCGTATCCTCGATGGCGCGGCGATTTCAAAAATTATACGCCAGAAACTTGCCGAAGAAATCGCTGCTGAAAAATTATCTCCGGGGCTTGCCGTTGTTTTGATCGGCAATAATCCCGCCAGCCAGGTATACGTCCGCAACAAAATAAAGGCTGCGGAAAACGCCGGAATTAAGTCCTTTTCGCACACTTTACCCGCCTTGACGACGGAAAGCGATTTGCTTGAGCTTATCGGGCGTTTGAACGCGGATAAAAGCGTGCATGGCATTCTTGTGCAGTTGCCGTTGCCCCCGCATATCGACGCGCAAAAGATTATCGTCGCTATCGATCCCGAAAAAGACGTTGACGGCTTTCATCCCGTCAATGTCGGACGCCTCTGCCTCGGCTTGCCCGGGTTTGTTCCGTGCACGCCTTTGGGCTGCATGATTTTGTTGCGCGAGGCGTTGCCGGATCCGTCCGGAAAACGGGCGCTTGTCATCGGGCGTTCGAATATCGCCGGTAAGCCGGTCGGGCAATTATTGTTGCAGGCCAACTGCACTGTGACTATCGCTCATTCGCGCACTCAGGATTTGGCGGACGAGGTCGGGCGCGCCGACATTCTTGTTGCGGCCATCGGCAAGCCGGAATTTGTGCGCGGCGCGTGGATTAAAGAAGGCGCCGTCGTTATTGATGTCGGCATCAATCGCGCTCTGAGCGGCGAAGGCCGCACGAAACTGGTCGGCGATGTTGAATTTGGAACGGCGCAAAATCGCGCCTTTGCGATTACGCCGGTTCCCGGCGGCGTCGGGCCGATGACGATTACGTGTTTGCTGAAAAATACTGTGCGGAGCGCGAAGGCACACGCGCTTTGATGCACGATAGCAAAAAGCCCCCTCACCCGATGGGGGAGAGGGAATAATTAAATAAATCAGATCCCGCTTCTGCGAGCGAGGCCTTTCGCCTCGCGCTTCGTGCGGAATGACGAAGAAAGAACCACCTCACCCGCCGCCGCTTCGCGGCGGCACCCTCTCCCCCAAGGGCGGAGAGGGTTTATTGGAAAGCGTTTTATGTAGAACGACGGCGCTTTTTAAGATTTCCCGCCGTTAGGTAAATAGAAATCAACAAAAGCGGAATAGAGAGGCTTTAGGCGATCCGGCAGGGCGTCGATGTTGTTCTGGATCGTCTGCCAGTCTTTGCGCGCCAAGGGCCCCGTCAGGCTTTGCTTGGGATTGGCCATGAAGTTTTCCAAGTTCTTGTGCAGGTAAAGCGAAAGAGCGGCTGTCGGGATATTCAGCTCATCGAAGGCCAAGAGGCATTCGTGCCATAGAATTTGGGGAAAGTTTCCGCTCATGACGCATAGCGCGTGATAAAAGGCTTTGTTTTCGGCTTTCAGTTCGAAAACCGGATTGGCCAGTTTCGGGAAGCACTTACGGAATCTTTCTTTTGACTGGGCGGCAAAATAAATCTTCTCATAGAATTTGAGGTCGTAGAGCGAAGGCCCAAACGTCATGAGCGGGTGGAAGCTTTCGATGCCCTCGACGGTCAGCGAGCCCGAAAAATGAAGAACTGTGCCTTTGAAATTTTGTAAATGCTGATCGCGAAATTCGCGAATGGCGGAATCCTTGATGAGCAAAAGAACATGCGTCGCGCGCGCGAGGCATTCCTGAAGTTCGTCTTCGGTGTATTCTTTGCGGTTCCAGTCGGCGTAAGGGATGCCTTTGAGCGCCAGATAATGCTTGAAGTGCGTCGCGGCGCGGCCGGAGCCGATAATCAGATACGGAAATGATGTTGCTTTGCCCATGAACTCCCCCGATTTCCGATAAAAGAGTTAAATTTTATTAACTCTATCACGGATGCAAGGCCGCGACAAATAACGAGATTTTATTGCCGTAATTGCTTTCAACGCGGCGTGGTAAAATAGCGGCATAGAAGGAAAGATATTATGGAAATAAACATGCCCAATCAAAATCCCACCAAGGCCTTAGTATATAGGCTGATGGAATTGGGAAATTACGCCCAAAGATTTTCCAGAGTTTCCGGTGATCCTGAAGAAAGGGATCTGGCCATTAAGGAATTTACAAATTTTTTCGAAAGCATTCCTGAACAAGCAAAGAATAACCCCAAGCTATCGAATGAGGGCGTGGTTGCAGGCGTTATATTTGCGGGCATTAAATTTGCGCGCATTGGCGATATGAAAACTGTTCCTAGGGTGGCCGGGAGAGTCCTTGCCCTTCTTGAATCAAACGATCATAAATTAACCGACCCTATTCGCGAATATTTTGTAAATGCTATCAGGCAGGACGGAGAATGGAAGCGCCCCGGCCTGCAGGACGCTAACCTGGTTCGCGTCAATACGCTCAGGCTTGTCCGGCAGACCATTCTGGCGTCTCCAAAATTAGCAAATTCCGAATTGACGAAAGGCACTATGGAGGCTGCCTTCCTTCCGCTCTATACGGATAAAGCGATGGTTGATTTGGTTGACCAGTATTTAGAGTCCGGTAGGACTTCGGAAGAAATTGCGACGATGTGTTGTATGGCGCCGAATGAGACGCTCTTCACAATACTTGCTACAAACCGCCGTTTGGTGAAGGGTGCGCTCGAAGTCGTCGTGGACATGGAAAACAGCGTTGATCGTATTGAATCCAGCAAGCTTCGCCCGATCGTTTCCGAGGCTGTGAAGCAGACTCGTCGAACGATACTTGATGCCGCCAAATTCGCCCGCGTTTATCCGCAGGGCTTGCCAAAAGATTTTACGTAATATCTTTCAAGATTTTGCCTTTCAGATTATTCGGCAGGGCTTCCGTGATTTTGACGTTGATTTCCCGGCCATTGATTTGGGCGCGGACTTCCGGCGGGGCTTCGATAAACGTCGGTTGCAGGTAGGGCGTGCGGCCAAAGACTTGGCCTTTGTGCTGCCCGTTGTCGTCGAAGAGAACCGAGATTGTTTTTCCGACCATGCTTTCGTTAAACTTTGTTTGCTGATCGTGCAGCAGGTTTTGCAATTCCTGCAAGCGCGCGTCCATGACTTCTTCCGGAATTTGGTTTTTCATGCCTGCGGCGGGCGTTCCGGCGCGGCGGCTGTATTTAAACGAAAACGCTTGGGCAAAGCCGATGTCGCGCACGAGCGCCAGCGTGTCTTTGAAGTCGGCGTCGGTTTCGCCCGGAAAGCCGACGATAAAATCCGACGACAAGGCGATGTCGGGGCGCGCCGCGCGCAGTTTATCGGCAAGCTTGCGGTAATCGTCCCGCGTATGCTTCCGGTTCATGGCTTTCAAAACGGCGTTCGAGCCGCTTTGCACGGGCAGATGCAAAAACGGCATGAGTTTCGGAATGTCCCGATGCGCGGCGATAAGCTCATCGTCCATATCGAGCGGGTGCGACGTCATCGTGCGGAGCCGCAGGATCTCCGGAATTTCGGCAAGGCGGGACAGCAAGCGGGTAAGGTTCCATGTTTTGCCGCTTTTATCCTCGCCGTGGAAGGCGTTGACGTTTTGACCCAGAACCGTGATTTCACGCGCTCCTTTGGCCACAAGGTTCAGGCCTTCCGCAAGTATCGCTTGGGGCGCGCGCGAATATTCAGCGCCGCGCGTGTACGGCACGACGCAATACGTGCAAAATTTGTCGCAGCCTTCCTGTATCGCCAGAAAAGCGCTGACGCCGCTTGTCTGATGTTCGGGCAAGGAGTCGAATTTTGGCTGCGCCGGAAAATCCGTGTTTAAGACGCCGCCAGATTTGCGCATAACGTGCGCGATCATTTCCGGCAGTTGGGCGTACGTTTGCGGCCCGAAAACGATATCGACGTAGGGCGCGCGGCGCTGAATTTCAGCACCTTCAGCCTGCGCGACGCAGCCCGCTACCGCCAGCAGCATGCGCTCGCCTTTGGCGGCCTTGGCTTCCTGCAAGGGGCGCAGGCGGCCTAATTCCGAATACAGCTTCTCGGTCGCTTTCTCGCGAATGTGGCACGTGTTGAAGATGACGAGGTCTGCGCTATCGGCGTCGCCTGTAAGGGCGTACCCGAGCGGCGCGACGACATCCGCCATGCGGCCGGAATCGTACGCGTTCATCTGGCAGCCCCATGTATGGATAAACACTTTGCGTTTCTTCAATTCCATTTTCCTACCAGATATACGGTATCAGGCGGTATTTCACTTTTTGCATATATTCGGCGTATCCCTTGAGTTCTTTTTTCAGAAAAGATTCTTCGTGGAGAAGGCGGATTATAAAAATAACCGGAATAAGAAGCGCAACATACATTGTCCAAAAGGAACCGAGCGCCAGCGGGCTAAAAAGATAAATGATGCTTCCGCACGAATACAATGGGTGGCGAACATAGGCATAAGGCCCCGTCGATATGACCTTTTGGCCTCTTTCCACCTCGATGATCCTTGAGGCGTATTCGTTTTCTTTCATTACGAAAAAGCAGAGCAGATATCCCGCCAGCACAAATGCGTCTGTGGCGAGGGAGAGCGCCGTTGGGACGGACGACCAATGGAACCTGTAGTCCAATCCCGGCAATACCCATACGGCGATAAACACGACAAAAGACGTTTTGATGAGTATTTTTTGCGACTTTTCTTTTTCTTTCATTCTCATGCGACGTTCGAGAAGCGCCGGATTGTTCTTGAGAAAATACGCGCAGAAAAAAATCATCGGAACAACCAGCGTTCCCCAATAAACCCAAGCCTGCCAATAACGGATGGAGCCGGCGGAGAAAAACAAAAGGAACGCCATAATAAAGGCGACCAGGGAAAACCTGAGAATGACCGCGTTTCGCAGCTTTTTCTTGTCGTCGTAAAAGGATTGATGATCCATTCCCATAGGAGCCTTTTTGCGGTTGTTCAGGCGGACTGATGGTGCGCCAACGACTGCTTGACGCCCTTGGTCACTGCGTCCTGGCACGCGACGGCTAAGTCCTTGCGGTTGGGATAGTCGGCGTAGGTGAAGGGAGCGTGGAAGATGACTTCGACCAAAAAACCCTTGTGCTGAAAGGCGTTCCATAAATGGGGAACCATGGACAGGTCGCCGTACCAAGCGTATTCCGCGCGTTCCTCGCGGAGCATCGGAAAATCGTCGAGCTCGACGCACGTCACCGAAACGGGCTGAACCGTTATATTCTGGCCTTCGGTCGAGTCATCGACGATGCTGAAGAGGGCGCTCTTGAACGGCAGGACTTCAAGCCCGTCCGTCGACGTTCCTTCGGGAAACAAAATCAAATCCCGCTTTTTGGAAAGATATTCCTGCAACTGCGTGCGCTGATCCGCCGCGCAAGTTTTCCGGCGCTCAATGAAAACCGTGTTTTGCACCCGCGCCATGAATCCGAACACCGGCCAGTCCGCCACTTCGGATTTGGCGACAAAACCTGCGGATAGGATATGGCCGAGAACCGGAACGTCGAGATACGACGTGTGGTTCGAAACGAACAAAACCGGCGATGCGGAGGACGGCGCGCCGTGAACCCGCACGCGGACGCCCATAAGCTTCAACAACAGGAAATGGAAGAGGCGGGGGATTCTGAAAGGATGTTCGGGGGCCCAGCGTTTGAAGGCCAACGCAATCGGGGACATGACGAGAATAAGCAAGAGAAATCCCGCCGCTTTGAAGGCGCCGATGATTGCCGAAATAATGTCGTCCATGCTTTTCATGCGCAATTAGTGGCACAGAACGGGAATGAAAATCAATCTACGGGATTACAATCTCGGAATCATCGCCTAAATTGTAGTGCTTTTTATAGCGACGGGTCATCAGGTCGGTTTTGACGATAATGCAGATGTCCGTGGTGTTAAATTGATAATCGATGACGGCACCATCGCCGACAAAGCCGCCCACGCGGATGTAGCCTTTAATGAGGGGCGGCAGGCTGTTATTGCCGCCGCGCGGGTCGAGTTTGAGCTCTTCGAAGGCGGTGTCGGGGTCAAAGGCCTCGCGCGGCAGAATCTTCATATCGACATAGCGTTCCGGTAAAGCTCGTGTGAGCAGCGCGGGAGGCGCCAGATGATGGTGGTATAGGTAAGATAGCGGCACCTTTAGCGCCTTAGGATCCGTGCCTGGCAGGCTCGCGCAACCGAACATCAGCGCGATGTTATGACTGGCGATATAGTGACCAAGTCCGCGCCACAGCAATTGCATGACAGGGCGCGTACGATATTCAGAGTCGATGCACGAACGCCCCAATTCAAGAATTTCACCCGGATACGCGACAAGGCGCGAAACGTCATATTCGGAGCTTGAATAAAATCCGCCGCATTTTTTGGCGGCGTCCCTGCGGATCAGGCGATAGGTTCCGATGACGGGGTTCTTATCCTTGCGCGCATGATCGAAAATCAGAAGGTGGTCGCAGTGCTCGTCGTACTTGTCGAAGTCGCGGCCGACGCTTGCCATCTCCGGCGTCGCCTTGGCGCCCATCTCTTCATAAAAGATTTTGTAACGAAGCTCTTGCGCGCGTTCGACGTCGTCGGCGGTTTCGGCCAGACGAACTTCGAGGCTGCCTAAACGCATGTCGGGGTTGGCGCCTTCATTAAGCGAGTGCACGGAGGCAGTCATGAAAATCCTACGGTTCACAGGAAAGGGAAGCCGACGCTGTCTTCAATCGAATCTTGTGGCCAAGATATAACATAACCGTTTGTTCGATTAGTATGAAAAACCGTTCAAAGATAAAGCATGAACCAAGGCTTTCAATGCTTTGATAAAACTGCGAAAGTTTGTACGGTTCTTTTATTCTTCAGTTTATTCGAAGCGATATGTGGCGCAGGGTTGGGCGAGAAAGCACGTAAAATAGACCCCAAATACGGACTGACATAACGCGCCTTCAGCCTTTATTTTTCGGCTTTTGAGCACGCAACCCGTTCATTGTGGCCTTTTTCGTGAAAAAGCCGTAATTTTGCCCTTAAGATAGCTAAAACTCTTAGGAAAAAACAAATCGGATTCCGCATCTCCGCGCTCGGCGTTTGCCTCGCGCTTCGTGCGGAATGACGGTGCTAAAATCGGTTCAGACTATTATTCCCTAAGCAGAGGAGATTTTATGCCGCAGACCATCGCTCTTGTCGACGACGACCGCAACATCCTGACCTCGGTGCAGATGGCCTTGGAGGCGGAAGGGTTCGCCGTTCGCACTTATGCCGACGGCGAGGAAGCTTTGCGCGCCTTGACCCAAAAGCCGGCGGATTTGGCCGTTCTCGATATCAAGATGCCTCGCTTGAACGGGATGGAGCTTTTGCAGCGCCTCAGGCAGGGCGGGGCGACGGCTCCGATGCCCGTGATTTTCCTGACCTCGAAAGACGAAGAGGTGGACGAGATCATGGGTCTTCGCATGGGCGCGGACGATTATATCAAGAAGCCTTTTTCGCAGCGTTTGCTGATCGAGCGCATTCGCTCCCTTTTGCGCCGCGAGCAGGCTCGCCTGCAACCCGCAACCAACGATCCCAATGACGTTTTTACGCGCGGCGATTTGACGCTGGACAGCGCCCGGCATGTTTGCACGTGGAAAGGCGCAAACGTCGATTTGACCGTGACCGAATTCCTTCTGGTCAAGGCGCTTGCCGCGCGTCCCGGCCACGTCAAAAACCGCGATCAGCTTATGGATGCCGCCTATGGCGAGGCGATCTATGTGGACGATCGCACCATCGACAGCCATGTAAAGCGCCTTCGCAAGAAGTTCAAGGAAATCGACCCCGATTTTTCACAGATAGAGACACTCTACGGTGTGGGGTATAGGTATAAGGAGTAAATAATAACCGTGTATCCTGGTCGTTCTCCCCCCTCCCTGCGCGTTTTTACAACTGGGGGGCTTATGGCAAACACCCTTTCGCGCCCCGCGAGGGGGAGGGAAAAGGGAGAATATGGTCTTAGTGACCAAATTCAATACTGGATGTTGTTTGTCTGAAGAGGGTTGTTTGTCTAAAATAGTTTCAGAAAATTTTCCTGTTTCTTCCGCACGCCCCGAACGCGCGGTATCGCCTTTGTTGCTGCGCATTTTAGCGGTCAACGTCATGGCTCTCGCCATATTGGTCGGCGGCATTTTGTATATGGGAAATTATCAGGACCGCATTATCGCGACCGAGCTTAAAGAAATGTCATCGCAGGCGCGCATTGTGGCTTCCGCCGTCGTCGAAAACGCGATTGTCGTCGACAGACATGGCCAACGCATTTTGTCGCCGCTTCTGGCGCGTTTGATGGTTCAGCATCTGGCCGAGGCGACGGAGAACAGGACGCGCTTGTTCAGCGCGTCGGAAACACTTCTGGCGGATACCCGATACTTATTTGCGAGCCAGCGCGACAAGATGCAGGTCGATGAGTTGTTCGTTTCCGATGACGAACCCGTCAGTTGGGGCGCGCGCATGATTGTTGCCGTGTTCGACGCCATCGACTTTATTCACGAGCGCCGCGCCTATCCCCACTATGGACAGGCGACCCAGAGAGGCAATGTTTTCAACGTGTCGTCGCGCGCGTTGCGCGGCGACGATGCGACGCAAATATGGAGCACCAAGAAGGGCGGTTTGATTTTGGCCGTGGCCGTGCCGATCGAACACGGCAACCGCGTTTTTGGCGCGGTGATGATGTCGAGAACGGACGTGTCGATCGACCGCGCCATTTATGCCGTGCGCATCAATATTCTTCAGATTTTCTTTATCACGCTCGGCGTGACGATTTTGCTGTCGTTTTATCTTTCCCGCGCGATTGCGCGGCCCTTGACGCAATTGGCTCAAGCGGCGGAGCATCTTCGCCGAGGGCAATCGGATCAGATGGGAATTTCAGGTTTTTCAAACCTATTGCGGGACAATGTTTTGCCCGATATGACCTCGCGGCACGACGAGATCGGCGATTTGTCGGGCGCTTTGCGCGCGTTGACTTCCGCTTTGGCGCAGCGCATCGGCGACATCGAACACTTTGCCGCCGACGTCGCGCACGAGCTTAAAAATCCGCTGACCTCTTTGCGTAGCGCCGTCGAGACGGTCGCGCGCGTGACGGATCTCGCCGCGCAGCAGAAACTCATGCTGATTATCCGCGACGACGTTGATCGTATGACGCGCCTGATTACCGATATTTCGAATGCGTCGCGCCTTGACGCCGAATTGGGGAGAGCCGAGTTCGAAACCGTCGATATCGGCGCTAAGCTTGCCCAGATGGAGAATTATTATAGCCAAAATGCCGCAGGCGAAGGGAAAACGCGCATTGTTATTAAAACGACGGGGGATAATTTGCGCGTCTTGGGCGTGAAAGGGCGCTTGGCGCAGGTTTTCCAGAATTTGCTCGATAACGCGATTTCGTTTTCGCACACAGGCACCACCGTGATTCTTTCGGCGATGCGCGACGGAAAGTATGTTCAAATCGAAATTGAGGACAGCGGCCCCGGGATTCCGGAAAACAAGCTTGATGCGGTTTTTGACCGCTTTTACAGCGAACGCCCGAAGGCCGAAAAATTTGGCACGCATTCGGGGCTTGGCCTCAGCATTTCCAAACAGATCGTCGAGGCGCATCGCGGGCGCATTTGGGCCGAAAACCGCAAGGACGAGGCGGGCAACATTATCGGCGCAAAATTTGTTGTACAGATACCGGCAACGGAGGGGTAAGAATACCTAGGGTCAGTAAAATGAGGCACGGGGGACACAATAAAATGGGCGTCAACGCCCCTTTTAAAATAGGGAGCAGGGGCTTCAGCCCATTTTATTGTGTCCCCAACGCGCGTGTCCCAACGCGCTTTATTTGGTTTTATTCTTATAAGCGCACAAATCGCGGATAGGGCACGTGGGGCAATGAGGAGCGCGAGCCGTGCAGATATAGCGTCCATGCAGCACGAGCCAGTGATGCGCGTGATTGAGCCATTTTTTTGGTGCGACGCGCATAAGCTGTTCTTCGATTTCCTCCGGTGTTTCGCCTTTGGCGAGGCCGATGCGGTTTGAGACGCGGAGCACGTGCCGGTCGACGGCCACGACGGGTTGCTTAAACACGGCGTTGAGAACAACGTTCGCGGTTTTGCGCCCGACGCCCGGAAGCGATTGTAATTCTTCGCGCGAGGAGGGGACTTCGCCGCCGAATTTTTCGATGATCGCTTTCGACAGCGCGATGATGTTTTTGGCCTTCGCGTTATAGAGGCCGATGGTCTTAATGTATTTTTTAAGTCCCGCCTCGCCGAGCTTCAGCATCGCTTGGGGCGTTTTGGCTTTTTTGAACAGCGCGGCGGTCGCTTTGTTCACGCCCTTATCCGTTGTTTGCGCCGAAAGGACGACGGCGACCAGAAACGTGTAGGCGTTGACGGAGTTGAGCTCCGTGCGCGGGTTGGGATTAGCGGCGGAGAGGTGGCGGAAGATTTCGTTGATTGAGGCGGGGGTCATAATTCACCGAAAGAAAAACAAATCGGATTCCGGATAAATTCGCTTTTTTGCCGAGTGCAAAAAAGCGAATTTTCCGGAATGACGAAGAAGGAGAGTAAGTGGTTTCCGGAATGACGGGTCTTTAAAATCATAGGGGCAGTTCCGCTCCCATCGCGCGTTGGTAAAGCTCGGCCACCGCTGCGCGCTCATTTTCGTCGCACTTGTTGAGGAAGCTGAGGCGGAACGCTGCCGCGAGATCGTGGAAAATGTCATCGTTTTCCGCCCATGTGATAACCGTGCGTGGCGACATGACGGTTGAAATGTCGCCTTGCATAAAAGCCTGCCGCGTAAGATTGGCAAGCGCGACCATGCCTTGCAGAGTTTCTTTTTTGTCGGATTTTGCAAAGGACGGAACCTTGGCCGACACGATGGCTTCTTCTTCCTCGGCGGGAAGATAATTAAGCGTCGCAACGATGTTCCATCTGTCGAGCTGGCCTTGGTTCAACGCGTGCGTTCCGTGATAAAGCCCCGTGGTGTCGCCGAGCCCCACCGTATTCGATGTGGCAAACAGGCGAAAACCCGCATGCGGCGTAATCACGCGGTTCTGGTCAAGCAGCGTTAGCTTGCCTTCGACTTCCAGCACGCGTTGGATGACGAACATCACGTCGGGGCGGCCTGCGTCGTATTCGTCGAACACTAAAGCGCAGGCGCGTTGCAGCGCCCACGGAAGCAAGCCTTCCTTATATTCGGTGACTTGTTTGCCGTCCTTCAGAACGATGGCGTCTTTGCCGATCAGGTCGATGCGGCTGATGTGGCTGTCGAGATTGATGCGGATGCAGGGCCAGTTGAGCCGCGCCGCGACTTGCTCGATGTGCGTCGATTTGCCCGTGCCGTGATAGCCCTGAATGAGGACGCGGCGGTTGTGCGCAAAGCCCGCAAGAATGGCCATCGTCGTGCTGGGGTCGAAGCGATAGGCCGTGTCGATGTCGGGCACGTGCTCGGACTTCTGCGAGAAGGCGGGAATTTGCCAGTCGGTGTCGATGTCGAAAAGCTTGCGCGCCGAGACGGATGTGTCGGGGAGGGAGAATTCGGAGGGCGGAGTGTTTTTAGATGCAGGCATTTATAACGATACTTTCCGTAAGTCGTCACACCGGCGAAAGCCGGTGTCCAGATTGAAAACTATAGCTGAATAAAATTGTTATACAAATCTTTCCAATCGGGATTGAATTTTTCTATCAATTCAAGCTTCCATTCGCGTTTCCATTCTTTAACACATTTTTCGCGGTGAATGGCTTCGGTGATGTCGTCATATTCTTCAAAATAGACCAGTTTGTGGGTTTTATAGCGCGACGTGAAACCTTTTGTGGCTCCTGTTTTGTGTTCTGAGACGCGGCGGGTTAGGTCATTCGTAACGCCGGAATATAGGGTTCCGATACGTTTGTTGGCGAGGATGTAAAAATATCCGGACATTGCGTTTGCGGATAGAAAAAGATTTCAATCTGGACACCGGCTTTCGCCGGTGTGACGAGTTGAGAGGGTGGCACATTACATTTAAGGTGTCTCGCTGAAAGGCAAGGCGGGTTGCGTAAAAATTAATCATTCTGTACTCTATGTTAAACCCTACAGGCGGTGGATTTTGACGAAAACAATTCAGACAAATGCGCAGACTGCATGGCGGTCGCATACGACTAAAGACTCCATGACCGACGAAGTTAAAAGCGTTGCTATGACTCTGAATGCTGATGGATATGAATTGGCAATCCAAAGAGCAAGTAATGGCAGCGTTTGGCTGACCTTCGCTCTGCCCGATGGTCTGGCCGAAAAGATTTCGCGCGAAGTTGCCCCTATGTACCGGATAGATTCACAGGAAGCTGTTAATTTGCAGGGGGATCAGGAACTGACAGAAGAGGGATTAGGCGTTGTTCTTTATATCTGGAACCCGAAATGGTTTACCTGCATTTTGTGGCATGGAAGCGATGCAGAGGGAATAACAGAGAAAAATTCACTTTGGAAGTTGTTTGGCGGGGTAAAAATTGTCGTTCGTTACTATCTATCTGGGGGTGATTACAAGGAAACAGAATTTTCTCTCAATGGTGCAAAAACTGTTATTCAAGATGCTATTGGATATGACGAAACGAAGATTATTTTACGCACCCCGCACTTGGCCAAAACTACGATAAACCCTTCTCCAGAAGCTTGTTCAGCATTGCCCTGTTGGCTTCGTCGTCTATTGCTTTCTTAGTATTAGGCGGTTCACAACAGTTTTTTCTTCAACAGCTCATTCAGCATCGCGGGATTAGCTTTTCCTCCCGTCGCTTTCATGACCTGACCGACGAAGAAGCCGAAGAGCTTGTCTTTGCCCGATTTGTATTCGGCGACTTTGTCGGCGTTGGCGGCAAGGATGGCGTCGATGGCTTTTTCAATCGCGCCGGTGTCGGTGACCTGCTTTAAGCCTTTTTCATCGACGATGGCGGCTGCGGATTTTCCGGTTTTAAGCATTTCCTCGAACACATCTTTGGCGATGCGGCCGGAGATTGTCGAGTTGCTGATGAGTTCGACCAAGCCGCCCAGCGCGTCGGCAGAAACCGGGCTGGTTTCGATGGTTTTGCCCATTTTGTTGAGCGCGCCGAAAAATTCGCCTGTGACCCAGTTGGCGGCGAGCTTGCCGTCACGGCCTTTGGCGACTTTTTCAAAAAAATCTGCCGAGGCTTTTTCGGCGACGAGAACCGAGGCGTCATAGGGCTTAAGGCCGTAGTCGCTGATAAACCGCGCCTTCTTGTCGTCCGGCAGTTCGGGCAGCGTTTTTTTGACGCGCTCCACCATTTTCGGGTCGAGTTTAAGGGGCAGCAAATCGGGGTCGGGGAAATAGCGGTAATCGTGCGCGTCTTCTTTCGAGCGCATGCTGCGCGTGATGCCTTTGCCGGTGTCCCACAGGCGCGTTTCCTGCACGATGGAGCCGCCGCCCTCCAGAATTTCAACCTGACGCGTGGCCTCGTATTCGATGGCCTGCTGCACAAAGCGTATGGAGTTGACGTTCTTGATTTCGGCGCGCGTGCCGAGCTTGTCGTCGCCCTTGCGGCGCATCGACAGGTTGACGTCGCAACGCATGGAGCCTTCTTCCATGTTGCCGTCGCAGGTGCCCAAGTATCGCAATATTGCGCGAAGTTTTTTGAGGTAAGCGCCAGCTTCTTCCGGCGAGCGCATGTCGGGTTCGGAAACGATTTCCATGAGCGCGACGCCTGAACGATTTAAATCCACAAAAGTTTCGTTGGGGCTTTGGTCGTGCATGCTTTTGCCCGCGTCTTGTTCCAGATGCAGGCGCGTGATGCCGACAGTGCGCGTCGAACCGTCCGCCAGATCGAGGAGAATTTCGCCTTTGCCGACGATAGGCTGCGTAAACTGGCTGATCTGATAGCCCTGCGGCAAATCGGCGTAGAAATAATTCTTGCGGTCGAAGACCGACGTCATGTTGATCTGCGCCTTGAGACCCAATCCCGTGCGGACGGCTTGCTCGACGCACTTTTCGTTGATGACGGGCAGCATGCCCGGCATCGCCGCGTCAACGGTGCTGACTTGCGCGTTGGGCGCTGCGCCAAACGTCGTCGATGCGCCCGAGAAGAGCTTGGAATTGGAAATGACCTGAGCATGAACCTCAAGTCCAATCACCATTTCCCATTCGCCTGTCGTGCCTGTTACGTATGCCATGATGTGGATCCTATTCCCGATCTCGTCTATTGGGCTGCAAAACGCGCTTTTCTGTGCTTCCGCTGCGCACGTACCTCAATGTACGCTTGCGCTGCGGTTCTCGAAAATCGCATTTTTCGCCACAATATCCGAGATCGTAAACTTTCACAAAAATCATAATGTAGCTCTTAGCCCGCCGTATATGGAGGTTTATGCGTGAACGCCGCCGCCTTTTCCAAGGCGGAGGCTGCGGTGAAGAGTGTCGCTTCGTCAAACGCGCGCCCGATCAACTGCATGCCGATGGGCAGGCCGTTTTTGGCGACGCCGATAGGAACGGAAATGCCCGGAAGCCCCGCAAGGTTGAGCGTGACCGTGAACACGTCTTCGAGATACATCTGAATCGGATCGTCCTGCTTTTCGCCGATGGCGAAGGCCGTGTTCGGCGCGACCGGAGTTAAAATGACGTCGCACTTTTTAAACGCTTCGATAAAGTCGTTGCGGATCAGGCGGCGCACGCGTTGGGCTTTGCGGTAGTAAGCGTCGTAATATCCGGCGGAAAGGACGTACGTGCCGATAAGAATGCGGCGGCGCACTTCCTTGCCGAAGCCTTCAAACCGCGTTGAGGCATACATATCGTTGAGGTCTTTGCCCGGAACGCGCAGGCCATACCGCACGCCGTCATACCGCGCGAGGTTCGACGAGGCTTCGGCCGGAGCGATGATGTAATAGACGGGCAAGGCGTATTTGGTGTTGGGCAGAGAGATTTCGATAACCTCGGCGCCTGCGGCCTTCAGCATATCCGCGCTCTTCTGCCACAGGGCTTCGGTTTCCGGATTCAGGCCGTCGATGCGATATTCACGTGGCAAGCCGACTTTCAACCCCTTCACTGATTTTCCGAGCGCCGCGACGTAGTCGGGAACCGGAACGTCAACCGAGGTGGAATCTTTTTCGTCAAATCCTGCCATGACGCGAAGCATGAGCGCAGCGTCGGCTACGCTGCGGGTCATAGGTCCCGCTTGGTCAAGTGAAGATGCGAAGGCGATGATGCCCCAACGCGAGCAGCGGCCATACGTCGGCTTGATGCCGACAATGCCGGAGAAAGAAGATGGTTCGCGGATCGAACCGCCGGTATCGGTACCCGTTGCGCCCATGGTTATGCGCGCCGCGACTGCGGCTGCGGAGCCGCTGGAGGAGCCGCCGGGCACCAGTTTACGCGCGGCATTGGCGGGGTCTTTGCCCGACCAAGGGCTGATGGTGGGTTTGAAATAGCTTGTGATGCCGCTGCCGCCCATCGCGAATTCGTCGAGATTGACCTTGCCGAGCATAACCGATCCTGCATCGAACAATTTTTTCGATACGGTGGATTCATATGTCGGGACAAAGTTTTCGAGGATGTGGCTTGCGGCCGTCGTGCGGGTTCCTTTGGTGCAATACAAATCCTTCATAGCAAGCGGAATGCCGTCGAGGTCTCCCGCTTTGCCTGAGCTGCGGCGCCCGTCGGATTCTTTCGCTTGCTTGCGCGCAACGTCGGGCGTTTCGGTGATAAAAGCGTTCAGGCCGCGCGCTTTTTCAACAGCGGCGATATGCGCATCGGTAAGCTCGACGGCGCTGAATTTTTTTGAAGAGAGTCCCGCAAGGGCTTCGGTAATGGTTAAGTCTGTAAGTTTCGTCATCTTTCACACATCATATAAAACTTTTGTTTTCTTTGTCTCCGGCCTCACGTGCCGCGCGGACGCGCGGCGCTGGATTCCCGCTTTCGCGGGAATGACGAGAAGAAAAATCATTCCACCACCTTCGGCACCGTAAAAAAGTCAGCCGTGGAGGCGGGCGCGTTGGCGAGGATGTCTTCGGGCTTGCCGCCGTCGTTGATGACATCGGGGCGCATCCGCAGCGAGGCATCGTTAACGTTGGCCAAAGGCTCGACGCCTTCGACGTTGACTTCGTTCAATTGCTCGACCCATGCCAGGATTTGGTTCAATTCGCCTGCGACATGGGCTTGCTCGTCGGCTGGAATCTTCAATCTTGCGAGGTTGGCGATTTTGGCGACAATTTTCTGGTCTATAGACATAAGAACTTCTTTGCTGAGTGGGTGTAAACACGCTATCACTATCATCCAAGATGATGATACGCAATATATCCGAACTCCCCGCGCTTTTGCGCAAAGGCCAGTGCCTCTTGGGGCTCGACTACGGCAGCAAAGTCGTGGGCGTCGCCGTTTCCGATCCCGATTTGAAAGTTGCTTCGCCGCTGACATCGATTGTCAGAACGAAGCTCGCTGCCGATGCTGCGGCGATTGTCACTATTATCAACGAGCGGAATATCGGCGGTTTTGTCGTCGGGCTGCCGAAAAATATGGATGGCAGCGAAGGCGCGACAGCGCAAGCGGCGCGCGCCTTTGTGCGCAATTTGTCCCAAAAAGGAAATTTGCCCGACCCTAATATTCCTGTCGTCTTTTGGGACGAGAGGCTTTCGACGGCGGCTGTCGAAAGGTTTTTGGTTGAAGGCGACATGAGTCGCAAACGCCGTGAGTTGGTCGTCGATAAGATGGCGGCTGCCTATATTTTGCAGGGCGCTTTGGATGCGATAAGAAATAAAATTTCACGCCCATATTCTGAATAACCCTGTATTTTTCTGCGGTTATCCGCTTCGGAAATTGTTTTAAATCAAAAATACAAAGATATGTTGCAAAAGTTGCGCAAGTGTGTTCTCATACAACCTATGAGTGTATACGTTCTGTGTGCACTTCTCTTCTAACCTCATGAGGTTCCTCATGATTAAAAACGAAGCTCTCAGCAAAAACACACAAACGCGTGAAGTCAGCAAGGAACACCCTCGTAGTACGCTCGTTAGTCGAAATGTCGTTATTTCAGGCCGCCGCACCAGCGTTCGTTTAGAGCCTGAAATGTGGGATGGATTGCGCGAAATTTGCCAACGTGAACGGTCGACGATGCACCAAGTCTGCACGACAGTTTCGTTGCAAAAGATGGACGAAACATCCTTAACGGCCGCGATTCGCGTTTTCGTCATGCGCTATTTCCGTCTTGCCGCGACAGAAGAAGGTCATACGAAAGCGGGGCACGGGTATGGTCTGACGCTTGGGCTTTGCATGACGAGCGGTCCAAACTATGAACAACGTCGTGTGGCGGCGCTGACAAAGACGAGTTTTTCTTAAGAGGCCTCTTCACAATTTAGCCACAATCTGAGGGGTGTTGGCATTAAACGTTGCCTTCATGCCACTTTTAAAGGGCTGATTTTTAGTTTTCAAAAAAATTCCACCTTCGGGCTTGATTCACAATCTGCATCCGATTACCCTGCCCTCATCAGTTCAATCCCGCGCGGCATTCGATAGAATTTTCCCGAAGCTTCTGAGTTTTTGTCGAATGATGCCGTGGATGGAATTTCGGTTTTGCGCAAGACGCTAAGGCGAATCTTGGTATCGTGCGTGGATTTGTTTTTAATCACTCTTGGCAAGGGCGATCTCGCCGCACCGCCAGAAGTTCCTAAAGGGGGAAACGATGTTTAAAAAGCTTTTATGCCTTACGGCAGCTCTCGTTCTCGTATCCGCGTGCGATACGCTCGGCACTGATGAAGGTGAAGGCGGAGCCTACGGCGCCGGCGGAGCCAAGGGCGCTGCGCGTCCCGGCACCCAAGAAGACATGGTTGTCAACGTTGGCGACCGCGTGTTTTTCGGTTTCGATAAATCCGATTTGACAACCGAAGCTCAGGCGACGCTTGATCGTCAAGCGACGTGGCTGAAGAAATATTCTTCGACCAAGGTTGCGCTTGAAGGCCATTGCGACGAACGCGGCACGCGCGAATATAACATCGCGCTTGGCGAACGCCGTGCTACGGCTGCCAAGAACTACTTGGTCGCCGCGGGCATTGCCGCTGCACGTATCAACACGATCTCTTACGGCAAAGAACGTCCGGCTGTCGTCGGTAGCGACGAAACGGCTTGGGCGCAGAACCGCCGCGCTGTGACGATTACTATCGAGTAAGCGCTGCGTTTTAAAGAATAAAAACCCCGCAGGGAGACCTGCGGGGTTTTTTATTTTGTCAAAGTGTGCGGAACGGGGATGAAGTGTCCTCGCTTGGTGGGGGCGCTTTATTCTCATCCGCTGCGGGCTTTTTCTTTCCCGTCAATTGCAAAAAGACGTCTTCCAAATCTGTTTCTTCGGTCGTCAGGTCGTTGATCGCAAAACCGTTCATCTGCGCGACGCGCAAAAGGGATGCCGCTGCTGCCATTTGGCTTGGACGGTAGGCGACGGTCAGGTGGCGGGGGTCTTGAATTTCCCATCCTTGTGCACGCATGTTTGCGGGAATTTCCGTAATGTTGCGGTCGACGGAAACGGTCAGACGTTTATTATCGATTTTCCTCAAAAGATTTTTTTTGGTGTCGTTTGCAACGACCTCGCCGTCATTGATGATGGCGATGCTGTCGCACAATTCCTGCGCTTCTTCCAAATAATGCGTCGTTAGCAAAATGGTTGTTCCTGTCGCATTCAGCTTTTTTACATATTCCCAGAGAGATTTTCGGAGCTCGACATCGACGCCTGCCGTCGGTTCGTCAAGAACGAGAACGGGCGGTGTATGGGCAAGAGCTTTGGCGATCATCAAACGTCGCCGCATGCCGCCGGATAATGTTCGGGCCGGCGTGTGGGCGTTTTCCGCCAAGCCGACGATTTCCAGCAATTCGTTGGTGCGGCGCTCGCTTTTAGGCACGCCATAAAGACCGGCCTGTAAATCAAGCAATTCGCGCGGCGAAAAGAAAGCGTCCAAGTTCAGTTCCTGCGGCACAACGCCGATGGAGGATCGCGCCATGCGCGGGTTCTTTTCGACTTCGTATCCCCAAACATTTGCCGTGCCCGATGTTTTAATGACAAGGCCTGCCAGAATATTGATGAGCGTCGATTTTCCTGCGCCATTCGGTCCTAAAAGACCAAAAATACATCCACGGGGAATCTGAAGATTGATGCTCTTCAGGGCTTCTTTAGGGGGCTGCCCGTTATCTGAAGCATATGTCTTGACCAGATCCTTGACCTCAACGGCAAAATCCGGAGATAGATCGAGCATATCGCTAAAACGTGAAGGTTCGGTCATAGAAGGCGTTCCTGAAAGGCGGCGATAATGGCATGGTTTTCACATGGTTCGCAACACGGGCGATGAGGGCTTACTTTGCTCCGAGAGTGTGCGCGATGGCTTTGCCGAGCTCCGGTGCCGAGCAGGGCTTATTTAAAATAAAAGAGGCGCCCGCCTGCCATACGGGATCAAGAATTTTCGGGTTGGTTTCGCCCGTCAGGAGAATGACGGGGATATGGACGTTCCGCAGCTTTTCTTCGCTTTTGAGGCGATTGAGAAAATCAAGGCCGCCTTCTTTGTCCAGATAAAGGTCGCTGATGATAAAATTCGGCCTTTTCTGCTGGCCGGAGATCAAGAGCGCGATGGCTCCGGCAATGTTTTCAGCTTCCAGAATGTGTTTAATATTTAGGACGCCGAGAAGCCTGCGTATAATCGAACGCATTGTTTCCTGATCGTCGACAATGAGCGCAACAAGATCGCTTGTGGACATGGAATCCTCAGAGTTTTTGGGCGCTCTATAGTCGTTTCAATTAAGTTTTATGCATTCAAGAAAGAAAACCAAATCGGATTCCGCATAAATTTTCTTTCGCTTCGCGAAGAGAAAATTTTGTGGAATGACGGGGGAGGGTTGGTTGTGCATAAAAACTATCTGAAATACCTCTATTAAAGCCGTTTCAATATTATCCTCCATAATAAATTGCATGCAACGGCCTCCGTTACGGGAATAATCGAGGGGCGGGGGGGGATTTTGTGGCTATTTGTGGCAGGGGGAGTAAAATGCCCTATTAACGCCGATTCCTTGAAAAACATGCCTTTTAAGCCGGAAAATATCCCTGTTGAGACAACAAAAGTCGCTTGCTCCGACGATAAGGATTTCGGGCATCCCCGCGTTTATCTTGCCATGAATGCGGAAGATTTTGTCGATTGCCCCTACTGCGGCAGGCGGTATGTTCTAAAAGAGGGGTTGAGCAAGGATAAAGAACTCTAATCAGGCATTTTTTTATCAGGAGAAACGCGCGATGAACGATCAAAGGTTTTCTTCTTCCCAAGGCATCGCCATTGGCCCGATTTTGTTTATCATTGCCATATTGGCCGTGCTGGCAGCGGCGATGTCCTCGGGCGGCGGGGGATTTCAGATATCAGGCACGATTGACCGCATCAACGCCGACATTACAACGCAGGCAAATTTGATCCGCACAACGGTCAGCCAATGCAATCTTCAGTATATGATGGCGTTATCGTCGGGGTCCGTCGATATCGTTGGGACGGATCCTCCCGGAGGATTTCCTGCTTCCAACACAGGCACGGGAACCCCGGTTTCCGATCTTATATGCGATCCCATGGGGTCTTCATCGTTGTGGGGGGCTATCCTGATGCCGCCGCCGACGAAAGGATTTAGTCCGTGGACTTATATTAATACCGGGGAAACTGGCGGGCGCTGCATTTGGACGGCGCCGACAAAAGCTAATCCTGTGAACGACGCAGCCATCGTTGCGGGGCTTACACGCGCGGCGGCAAAATTCAACAGCTCAACGGCGGTGGATACGGCGCATGAGGTCGTATATGACCCTGCCAGCGCGTCTCAGAAATTCATTGTTTGGATTACGCTGCCCGAGACGGCGGGTGATGCCGACTCTCATTGCGAGCCATAAAGATAGCATCCATGCGTGTGTGCGAGAGCATCAGAATAAAGGCGGCTTATGAGTTTCGTTCTTTCTCTTTTTGATCATATAAAAACCATTCTCATCGATTTGGCGCCATCGATGCCGCCGGAAATATGGTGGGTCACGGCTTGCGTTTTGGCAATTCTGGCGTTTGCGGCGATCATCGATGCTTTCACAGCGACCATTCCCGATGCACTTATTTTTCTCGGCCTTTTTGTTCTTACGCTGACTTTGGGGGTGTATGCGTCTTGGGAAATTGCTGCGCAACATCTTGCCCGCGCCATTGCCGCCGGACTTTTTATCTGGGCCGTCAATTTCGCGTGGGCGAGGAAATTTCACGCCGATGCTTTGGGCATGGGCGACGCCAAATGGACGATGCTGGCCGTTGCCTGCTTGGGAATCGAGTCTGCCTTTTTTGCGTGGGGCATAGGTTCCGTTTTGGCAACAATTTTTATTGGATTGTTTCGGTTATTTAAGGTTCAAATAACGAGGGTCACTTTTTCGCCTTTTTTGTTTATAGGTCTGAGTGTTGGCCTCTTTGCGACCCGGGTTTGGTAAAAAAAGGAGACCATAAAAATTTTCTTCTTGCTTGATTAAGGTCAAACACTATACCATATATTGTGTTATAGTGCAGTGCATTATACATCATCTAGTGGTTCACCCCTATTTTTCTGGAAGAGCATCTCATGGCAAATTCGTCTTTGGCTTTTCGTACTGACCCTTCTATTTCCGATGCACAAGATGTATCCAAAGGAACCATGATTGACTGTTCCGACACTGTAGAAGAATACGTATCGAAGGCCGATTGGCGGATCAACGCCAACGCCAACGTTGGCTATAGCCATGCCGGCCTTGTGAACAACATCGCCGGTAAGGTGATCGCCAATTTCTGGCTCGACGACGTCTATACGCCCGACGAAGGCCGCGCCCATCGCGAAGGCGATTATCATATTCACGACCTCGACAGCCTCGCGGGATATTGCGCTGGCTGGAGCCTGCGCCAGCTTCTGACGGAAGGGTTCAACGGCGTTACGGGACGCGTGTCGTCGCGCCCGCCGCGCCATTTCCGCGAAGCGCTCGGGCAGATGTCGAACTTCCTTGGCATCCTTCAATCCGAATGGGCAGGAGCTCAGGCGTTCAGCTCGTTTGACACCTATCTGGCGCCTCTCGTTTTCATCGATCAGCTGGGCGACGGAGAAATCGTCAAGGCCATCCGCCAATTCGTCTATAACCTGAACGTTCCGGCCCGTTGGGGTCAGTCGCCCTTTACGAACGTGACGCTCGACATCGTTTGCCCGGAAGATTTACGGACGGTGATGCCGATGTGCGGAACCGAACATTTGTTCGACGGCGTCCGCGACGGCGAGCTTTTGCGCATGGCGCGTCAACGCCGCCCGGAAATTCAAAAACTGACCGACATGACCTACGGCGATTTTGCGCCGGAGATGGAACGCGTCGTTCTTGCGTACTACGAAGTCATGACAGAAGGCGATATGACGGGACAGCCTTTTACGTTCCCGATTCCGACTGTCAACATTACCGAGGATTTCAAGTGGGACAGCCGCGTCGCCGACGTCATTTTTGCCAATACCGCAAAGGTCGGGAGCTCGTATTTCCAGAACTTCATCGGCAGCCAATATACGCGCGATGAAAACGGCGTCCGCCACGAAAACCCCGAAGCCTATAAGCCTGGCGCCGTCCGTTCGATGTGCTGCCGCTTGCAGCTGGATTTGCGCGAATTGCAAAAACGCGGCAACGGCCTGTTCGGCTCTGCCGAAATGACGGGGTCGATCGGCGTCGTCACCATCAATATGGCGCGTCTGGGGCATATGCATGCGGGCAACGAAGCCAAGCTGATTGAGGCTCTCGACCGCCTGATGGATTTGGCGTACGGAACGCTCGAAAAGAAGCGCGTGTTCGTCAACGACGGCCTGAAACGCGGCTTGTATCCTTACACGCAACGGTACTTACACGATCTGCGCAACCACTTCAGCACGATCGGCGTCAACGGCATGAACGAAATGGTCAAGAACTTCACGCGCGGCGAAGCCGACATGACCAAGCCGCTCGGCATCGAGATGAGCATTCGCATTCTCGACCATATGCGCTTGCGCCTGCGCGAATATCAGGAAAAGTCGGGGAACCTTTATAATCTGGAAGCTTCTCCGGCCGAGGGCGCCACGTATCGCTTCGCCAAGGAAGACCACAAGCGCTTTACCGACATCGATCAGGCGGGCAACTATCCGAATATTTATTACACGAACAGCAGCCAGATTCCGGTCGGCCATACGGAAGACCCGTTTGAGGCTTTGGATCTGCAAAACCGCCTGCAATGCAAGTACACGGGCGGCACCGTTCTGCACATGTACATGAACGAGAGGCTCGAAAGCGTCGAGTCCTGCCGCCGCCTCGTCCGCACGGTTTTGGAAAACTATCAGCTGCCCTATATCACGATCACGCCGATTTTCTCGGTTTGCGACGTGCACGGGTATCTGAACGGCGAACAGCAAACATGCCCGACCTGCGGCGGCAAGACGCAAGTCTGGACGCGCGTGATGGGCTATTTCCGCCCCATCGAAGGCTTCAACATCGGCAAGAAGGGCGAGCACCGCGAACGGGTTCCCTTCAAGGAACCGACGAAAGAGCGCTGCGAGTGCGAGACCGACAGGTTGAATAGCGGGAAGAAGACCGCAGCGGCGGCTGCCTAAATCCTTCGCGTGAGGCCGGGCTTCCGGCTTCGCCCAAAGGCTACGTCGGACAAGGCAAAACGCGCATATCTTCGTCATTCCGGAAAATTCGCTTTTTTGTTTCTCGCAAAAATGCGAATTTATCCGGAATCCGATTTTGTTTTCTTTAGATAAGAGAAATAAATCGGATTCCGCATAATTTTTCTTTCGCTGCGCGAAGAGAAAAATTTGCGGAATGACGTTATATTGATTTATATCCCAAACGGTTTTTGTTCATATGTCCAGCATCTACGAAATATCGCCCTTTACCCTTTTGGATTATCCCGATGAGCTTGCCTGCATCGTCTGGATGTCGGGGTGCAATCTGCGCTGCGTTTACTGCCACAACCCCGATATTGTCCTGAAGCGCGGAACAAAAGAACCCGCCGAGCTTTATTCTTTTCTGGAGTCGCGAAAGGGAAAGCTGACAGCCGTCGTTTTTTCAGGCGGCGAGGCGACGTTTTGCCCCACGCTGCCGGAGCTTATGCGCAAAACCAAGGAAATGGGGTTTAAGGTCAAGCTCGACACCAACGGCGGCAATCCGGACATGCTGAAAAAGCTTTTGGGCGAAGGGCTTCTGGACTACGTCGCGCTCGATTACAAATGCCCGCCAAAACTTGCGAAAAAGATTCTAGGCACGTCAAAATTCGAGAAAGCTTTCCGCAAAAGCCTTGATTTTCTTATCAAACAGCACAACGCCGGGCGCCTTGTGCTTGAAATCCGGACGACGGTCGCGCCCGAAATCATGAGCGAGGCCGATATCGGCTGGATTATCGACGACCTCGATAAGCTCGGCTATGAGGGAACTTATTGGATCCAGCACATCGTCTCAAGCGGCGACAAGACGCTCGGAAATATTGCGAAGCCGGAAGGCACGATTGACCCTGACCTTATTCCGACGCCGAAGAACTTCTTGCTCGGCTTTCGGAACTTCCCAGGCGCCTAATAATGCCCGTGATAATGGCGTGGCGGCACTGGTTGCGTATAAATGACAGTCGGCGGGGGCGGCGGCTGCGTGACGATAACCGTCGGGGGCGGTGCCGACTGGTAAATCACGGTCTGATGAGGAACGGCGGGCGCCGGAATGAGATTACCCTTCGCAACCATGCATTGAACATAGGCGTCGTCGTATTGCTGCTGGATGCTTTTATGTTTGTTTGACGATGTTCCCGCGCCGACAACGGTTCCGGCTGTTGCGCCCATTGCTGCGCCGACTGCAGCTCCTTGGCCGCCGTTGATGGCCGCGCCAAGGCCTGCGCCGAGGGCAGTGGCTCCAAGTCCTTGAACAAGACCTGTTGAATTGGCGCGTTCGGCTTGGCCTTGAACCTGATCGTTCGCGTACTGTTTGCAGTAAGCCTGTTCTTCCGCAAATTTTTCGAAGTTCTTGCCCTGCGGGGGAAGGGCGCGAACGCCGGGCCCCGTAGGAGCCGCGGCGCATGCGGCAAGCAGAAGCGCCGTGCTGCAAAGGGAAAGGGCTTTGAGGGATTTCATGGGCGGCTCCTTATGCCGGAGAGTGAACCATGTGAAGGCTACCCAATAAATCAGGCCGAAATTATGGCGTTTAATGCCTCATTTGCCTTTTTTGGCATTAGCTTGACGATACCCACCTATTCATGTTTTGAGGGGGTATGAACGACGATCGAACCATATTCGCTCCGGCCTCAGCCATAGGAAAGGCGGGGATAGCCGTGTTCCGCATTTCGGGGCAGGGCGCTGTGCAGGTGTTTTCCCGCGTGTGCGAGCCCGCCGCGACGCCTGAAGCGCGGGTGGCGTCTTTGCGCACGCTCAAAAACCCGAAAACGGGCGAAGAAATCGACAAGGCCGTCGTTTTGTTTTTCCCCGCGCCGAACAGTTTTACGGGCGAGGATGTGGTCGAGCTTCATACGCATGGAGGCCGCGCCGTCGCGAGCGCCGTCGTTGAGGCGCTGTCAATGTTGCCGCGTTTTCGCCTTGCCGAAGCGGGAGAATTTACGCGCCGCGCGTTTGAAAACGGCAAAATGGATTTAACCGAGGCCGAAGCCATTGCCGACCTTGTCCACGCGGAAACGGAAGCGCAGCGCAAACAGGCTTTGCGCCAATTAGACGGCGCGCTCGGCAAACTCTACGAAAATTGGCATGAGCGGCTTCAACACAGTCTGGCTTGGACGGAAGCGGCGATAGATTTTTCGGACGATGAATTGCCGGACGACTTGCTTGTTAAGCAAAGAAGGGCTTTGCAAGATTTGCGCGATGAAATCGCGCGGCATCTTGACGACAACCATCGCGGCGAAAGATTGCGCGAAGGTTTTTCCATCGTTCTGATCGGGCCGCCGAATGCCGGTAAATCTTCTCTTTTAAACATGCTGGCGCGGCGCGACGCGGCGATAGTGTCGCCCACGGCGGGGACAACGCGCGATGTGATCGAGGTTCATCTGGATTTAAACGGATATCCCGTCATTCTGGCCGATACGGCGGGATTGCACGATTTGTCCTCCGGTTTGACTCCCTTGGTATCTTTGAAGGGGGATCCCGTAGAAATCGAGGGCATTCGCCGCGCCCGCGCCCGTGCCAAGGATGCCGATTTAAAAATTGCGGTGTTCGACGGCGACCTTTGGCCGGAAACTGATGCCGTAACGCAGGATTTAATCGATTCCAGCACGATTGTCGTCGTGAACAAAAGCGATCTGATCGGGGCAAAACGCGAAAAGGGCAATCTTTTTCCACTCTTTATTTCCGCCTTGACGGGGGAAGGCATCGACACGCTGCTGCAAAAATTGGGGCAGGAGATTGAGCGCCGTTTTGCCGATTCCGGCGCGCCGCCGCTGACGCGCGCGCGTCATCGCGCCGCGCTTGAGGAGTGTAAGGTTCACCTGGAGCGCGCCTTGCAGGCCAAACAAGTCGATTTATGCGCCGAGGACGTGCGCCTTGCGATGCGGTCTTTGGGGCGCATTACGGGTCACGTCGATGTCGAGGATTTGCTCGACATCATTTTCCGCGATTTTTGCATTGGTAAGTAGAAAGCGCAAAAGAAAGAAAATCTCGGTTAACCCAGCATGGGCGGAGTTGCGGGTGAGCCATCTGACGTTTTGGTCGGATCTTTTTTCGGCGGACTTGGTTTTGTGGAGATAACGACATCTCTGATGCCGGACAAGTTTGACGTGACCACATCATAAAAAGCCTCACGTTCCCTAGCTGAGAAAATGCCCGCATTTTCTAGAATCCAGGCAAGTTTTCCAATCTCGGCACAGGGATCCCCTTTTACGGGTTCGGCACTGGTGTTTGTCTCTCCAGTTATGTGGTTGGAATCTGCCTGGGTGTTGGTGTCATTATTCTTGATATGGGCGTTCACAACTGGAGGCACGTTAAGGGTTATGAGACAGGCGACTAAAAATTGGTTTTTTTCGGAATCGCCGACCTTTGCCAGACAAAGCTTAATATTGCTTTTGGGGTCGAATTTAACCCTCATTTCTCTTCCGATTGTTCCGTCCAAATATTCGAATGTCTTTTCGCTATCGCATGCAGCAAGAAACTTTTTCTGAAGAAAACGCATCGCGTCAGCAAAGTCCGCCGAGGCTTTTTGCTTATGATGGTTTTTCACAAGCATGATATGAACAATTTCTTCTGAGGAGGTCTTTTCTGGGGCGACATTATCAGAAGCGGCTCTCTTTTTTTGTTTTACGATGGAAATATCGCCGAGAATAGAGCTAGGGTCGCCGTTGTATATGACTGTTTTTGATTCAATTCCGAACTCGGAAACCTGCATTTTTTTAGGATCCAGCGGGTCTTGTTCTTGACGCAATAAGGCCGTTATTCCGGCATAAGGAAGTTCATCAACTAGCGAAGGCATAAATAATCTCCAAAAAAAGCTTTATAAGATTTGTGCAGATTTGCATGCGGCCTCATCATGGTGCAACCGCCGATTTATTTTCATAGATAAAATATATGGTTAATTGCGGGGTTTGGGCTATTTCAAAGGCTCTTTTCCCAGCCATTCCTTAAGTTCCTTAAATTCGGCGGTTTGCGGCGTTATGAAGCCGTGCCGTATCAGAAAATCCGCAATAACCATGGCGCAGTTAAATTTGAATTTATCGGTGGAGCAAACAAGGTCGGCAACTTCGGCAAGCGACATTAAATGAAAGGCTGCGACTTCGCCATCCGTGTTGCGGGGCACAAAATTTTCCGGCAGTTCAAGATCGTAAAGAAACAAGCTGTCGTTGCGCGATCCGTCGGGAAGCTCAAGCAGATAATCAAGTGTGCGTATAAATTTTGACGTTAAAGCCTGTGCCGCCTCAATACCGGCCTCTTCTTTGGCTTCTTTACAGAGGTTTTGCTCAAGGGTTAGCCCGATGGGCAATCCTCCGCCGATAAGATTATCAAGTTTACCCGGCTCGATCAGCCGGTTGGCTGCGCGTTCGCCAATCCATAAAGAAAGACCGTTTTTTGCGCGGACATATCCGTTGACATGCGTTCCCCAGGCGCGAATGCCAAACCACGGCACGGCGACGCGGTCGAGCTCTGCAACAGGGGTGTCTCCCCATTTTTCAACAACGGGATACTTTTCATTGCGCAGCGCTTTGCCGAAGTATTTGGTGAGAACCATCGTGGCCTGCATTAAGGCGTCGCTGCGCGAGGTAAAATCCGAAAACCGCGCGGAAAGGGAAAGGCCGCCGCCTTGGGGTTCGAAAAGCGTCGTTTCCTTTAACAGGAAATTCGCCGCGTCTTTTTTAATCCGGCCATAGCATTTGCTGCCGATAAAAAACGGCGAAAAATGGCTCGCGTCATATTTATTGCAGGCGATAAAGTGGCGGAGATAACCGGAATTCGAAGACATGACCGATCCAAAAATAAGAGCCTTAATCGAGCAGGGGCGCTCTATAGAACCCCTTTGCTGTTCAGATAGGGGCCATATTTTTTGTCAAGCGTTAGATCGTGATTGACGAGCCAATTCCAAAGAAAATTCGCTTTTTCGGCCATAAAAGCGTCCGGATTTCCGCTTTTGCATTCTTGCTGATAGGTGAGGACGAGCTCCGTCATTTCCGCGTGAGCAATCATATGCGGGGAGGCTTCGGGATATTCCGTCTTCGCAAAATAGGATTCTTCAAGGGAAAAGTGCTCGATCGTGCGAGCCACCAGTTTGTCGAGTATCGCCACAATGGCCTGTTTGTCGCGCCCGTCCTGAAGGCTTCCGAACAAATCGTTGATCATCGAGACCAATATTCTGTGATCGTCATCGAGAACGCCGACATGGACGCTCATCGTGTGGTCATCCCATGTCAAATATGGCATTATGTGCGCCTCAACGCTTTGGCATAAAGAAATTCAGGATACGAGGATGTTCTTAAACTGCCAAGGATCCGCCGTGTCTATGTCTTCAGGGAACAAAACCCCGCGGTCCTGGATGGGCGTCCAATTGCCCCAAACGCCGACAACTTCACCCAAGTAGGGCGTGGCAAGCTCGACAATGCGCTCGTAGTCCATGTATTCGGGTTCAACAATGCCTCGTTTGGGGTTTTCGAGCGCCCAGATCATGCCCGTCAGAGCCGCGATGGTGACCTGCAAAGACGTCGCATTATTATAGGGAACAAGCTTACGGGTTTGTTTAATCGAAAGCCGCGATCCGTACCAATAAACGCCTCTTTCATTGCCCATCAACAAAACACCTAATTCGTCGAGGCCGTCCACAATCTCATCCCTCATCAGGCGTTGGCGCGTTTGCTGTTTACCGTTTTTGCCGTTCATTTCGTGGATCGACAAGACGGCGTCGTCGCAGGGGTGATAGGCATAATTGCATGTTGGACGATAGGTAACTTTGTTTCCTTTACGAAGTGTCAGATAGTCGGCAATCGAAATTGCCTCGTTATGCGTGATAAGGAAGCCGTGATAAGAGCCTTCCAAAGGCGTCCAACTGCGCACACGGGTCGTGCATCCGCGACGATTCAGATAAATGGCGGCGTCGCATCCGTTCGCATGACGCATACTGCCCGGAGGAAGGGTTTTTTCATGTGTGCCCCAACCAAGTTCGGCGGGCTGGTTTCCCTCGCTGCAGAAGCCGTCGATGGACCACGTATTGACGAACTCGTCCGCTTCCTTGGGCTTGCTGCAAACTTGCGTGTCGCGTTCCGCGATATGGATGGTTTTGATGCCCAACTGTTGAGCAAGCTCTCCCCATCCTTCGCGCGTGGTGGGCTTCGTGACTTTCACGCCGGTGTCTTTGGCGACGTTCAACAAAGCCTGCTTGATGAAATGGTTGACCATGCCGGGATTGGCGCCGTGGCAAATGATGGCGGTCGTTCCGTCTTTATACTTGGGCTTTAAGGCCAACGCTTCTTCGCGCAAAGCGTAGTTGGAGCGCTGCGACGGCGTTAGCTTCGGATCGGTATAGAACCCGGCCCACGGTTCGATGACGGTGTCGAGGTAAAGAGCGCCTTTTTCTTGGCATAAATCGATCAACGCGACGCACGAAACGTCGACTGAAACGTTGACGACGAAATCATCCTTGTTCAAACGCGCGCCCAGAACATCGCGATAATTCTCCGGCGTAAGCGGATCGACGACGAAGGCGACTTCAAGTTCCTTGGCAACATTCTTGCCGCGATTGTCCGCCGTGATGATGGTGATTTGTTCGGGCTTCACATTAATGTGACGCAGGATAAGGGGCAAAACGCCCTGGCCGATAGACCCGAAGCCTATGATGAAAATGTGGTTCTTAAAAACAACGTATCTTTTTGGTGCTGGCACAACAATTCTCCCGATAGTTTGCAAACTAAAAAACAGACTGACAAGGAGGGATCAGATTCGGAAAATTCCAGAACGAATCCCAAAGTTGACCCTAACGATTATTTCACAACCTTCAACTGAGTCGTGCGCTTCCCGTGCGCATTGGGGATGATTTCGACCTTTGCATCGGAGTAGAACCCGTTGAAGCGGGACTGTGAGGCAGCCATGTAGGCGCCCATGCCCTCAAGCGCAATCCAGTCTCCTTCAGAGGCATCTTCGGGCAGCATGAAGGGCCCGGCCATGTAGTCCACGGAATCGCAGGTAGGCCCGTAAAACCTGAACGGAACGAGCTTTTTACTCGGCGCTTTCTGGTCTTTTTTGGGCAGACGGAAGAGGGTGGCGGTGTTCTTCCAGTTCATAGAGGTGACTTCGAACATGTTGCCGAAGCTGCCGTCGTTAATATAAAGCAGGTCGCCTTTGCGCAGTTGGATCTTTACGACAAGGGTCGAGCAGTCGCCTGACAAGGCGCGCCCCGGCTCCGCCCAAACTTCGCAACACTTGGGCAACTTGAGTTTGGCGATTTCCTCGTGAATTACGTCGAAATAGGCTGTCAGGGGCAAAATTTCCATGCCCAGGCCTCGCACAGGGAACCCACCGCCAACGTCGAAAACGTGCGGCTTCACTCCCGAACGGCGAATGATGTCTCCGCCTTTCCTGATGGCGTTGGCATAAGAGGAGGGGTCAAGCGTCTGCGACCCGACGTGGAACGAAATTCCCGTGCGCTCTGCGACACCAGCTGCCATTTTCAGAAGGCCAACGGCGACATCGGGGGTGCAGCCGAACTTAAGGGTCAACTGGCAAGCCGCGCTGCCCTTGGGCATGGCGATTCGGATGACAATCAGCAAATCCCGCGCATGGTCGGTTTCCTCGACGATTTTGTTAATTTCGTCGGCGGTATCGGCGACAAAGTCGCGGACGCCATAGTCGAAATAGGCCGAACGGATAGCCTCGCGGCTTTTGACCGGATTCATAAAGGCCAAATGGGCGCTCCGAAACATTGTACGCACAAGTCTGACTTCGCCTAAAGAGGCGACGTCGAAGTGGTTAATTCCGGCCCTGTGGAGGTTCTCCAGAACATAAGGGTCAGGATTAGACTTAATGGCGTACAGGCTGTGACCCGGAAAGATTTCGACAAACGTTCGTGCCGCCAGATGCAGCTTGTCGGGATGCATGCAGTGGACGGAGTGCGCAGGACGCACGGTCTTAATGAATGACTCGACGCTAGACGCGCGCGGGAGATTTGGAACAACGGGAGCTTCGGGGCTGGAGCCAAAGGTTCCGGATCGCGAAGCAGCATTTTTGTAATTCATGAAAAACCCAAAAATCAAACACAGGAAGTTAAGTTAAGGATGCAGATATTCTTCTTCAGGCCATGTGTATACCCACAATGGATTTCTTGCCGCTACGGTCCTGAACAGTCCGACCCAGGGAATCAGTTCCTGATGAGGCTCGCTCGGGATCCAATGCTCGCTCCACATCAGTGAAGCCTTGGCCATACCGTACATCTCAACGATCGCCGCCAGGGCCATTGTGCCCCGATGCATTATTTCTGAAGCCGCTTTGCGCAGGCAGGATAAAATTTCTGATTTTGAGGCCTTGCGCCACAAAACCGCGATCTCTTCCGCGCCGGCTCCGATGGTTTCGGTTCCTTTGGCGCGCGATTTGCTTTCGGAAACGGCGCTTCTCTGGCACAAGGCCAAGTCCGCTTCGCGCCAACAAGCTATTAAGGGATCGAGTTGAAGAAGGAGTAATCTGTTGCTCATCGTCCGGCCCTCTGATGCAAATGATTGCCAACAGCAAAAAAGTTGAGGACGTGAACGCGAGCAAGGACTTCTCGGAAGAGAAATCCAATCCAATTGAAAAGAGGCGGATGTATGGAGAAAAGCTCCACGCTCATCGACGCAGCGGCGCCGATGCCGACCCTTATTCTTTCTTTGCCTCGCAACCAAGACCTCAATTCGAAGACCTTTTTTGCGACACCATGCCGCAATCAAATCGTTCGAAAAAACTCCCTGCTGCATACCACTCTCCCGTCTCCGTCCTCGCTTTCGCGGGGTCTTCGCCGGGCGGCAAAGCGTCGTTACATAAACCAGTGGGGAACGAAAAAGGTGGTATGCCTCTCCGTCCTTGGGCCAGTGGTACGTGCGCTTCCGTAAGAACGAGTGTGTAATCCAAAAATTTTCACAATCAATTAAAATTTTCGGGTTTGAAATTTTTTCCCTCCCTGTGTCCTGAGTGCATCACTTTGGATAGGAGTCCTCCGCGAGGAGCCTGAGGCGGAATTTTGTTTTTTCCAAATTCTGACCCGCAGGACACTGCGCCCCAAAAAAATGGTTCCGGCGAACGATAACGTTTCGGCTCTGACACAAATGCAAAAAGAAAACAAAGCCGTTTGAAAGACGAAATGGACTAAAGCCCCGTAAAACGGCATCTGCCGGAAAGGAGTAGGCGGTACGATGCTCGTTTTGCCGACAGGAAATTTCATGTGCGAAGAGGACGAAAGCCGGAAGCGAAGGGTTTGTCTGGACGGCGGAGGGAAATTTTAGGGACAATAAACGGCCGGAGGATGTCGGGCGGCTTTGGCCGTTTTCCCGATCCGGCGTTGGGCTTTTTCCCGTTTGTTTTGGGCGGCGGTTCCCGCGGATTTTGTAAATATTTTGGGTTTTGGCCGTGGCAGGGCAGGGCGCAAAGGCGTCCACCGTCATCCTCAGAAAGGCCAGATTTTGAAGCAACGGCGTCTCTTTTTGCCGTTTTCCGGCAGCGGAGGCGACAGGCGGATTCAGTCCTTTCCTTTCTCCCCGGTTTTCATCTATATACTTCCTGATTATTAACGAGGAAACACATGCAGAAACCTACTTACAAGAATTTAAAGCAGCTGGGACACAAGGTCACCATTCCGGATTCGCCCGATCATGCCCTGATCGAAAAAGTGCCGAACCCTTTTCCCGAGCACGACTACCTCGTGCGATTCACTTGCCCGGAATTCACCTGTTTGTGTCCGGTGACGGGTCAGCCGGACTTCGCCCATATTGTCATCGACTACGTTCCGGGAAAGTGGCTCGTGGAAAGCAAGGCGCTCAAACTTTATTTCCAGTCTTTCCGCAACTATGGCGTTTTTCACGAAGTTTGCACCGTATGTATAGGGGATACCTTGGTTAAGAAAATTGCGCCCAAGTGGCTGCGCATATCCGGCTATTTTTATCCGCGCGGCGGCATGCCGATCGACATCTTTTTTCAAAAAGGAAAATTGCCTTCTAACGTGCATGTGCCGGATACGGGCGTGGCGCCGTATCATGGTCGGGGGTAACTCCTTCGCGTGAGGCCAAGGCGAAGGTTGATCTCTATAGTCTCCGGGCTTTTCGATAAGCCGCAGGTGAGTCGCCAAATACGCGGTGGAAATGAGTGATAAAATGATTGGGGCGGCGATACCCAAGAAGGTTGGCAATTTCCGATATGCTTTTTTTGTCGTATCTATAATCGTCAAGAAACCATCGCGCTCTTCGCATGCGCATCGCCAAAAGCTCTTGCCCAAAACTTGTTCCTGCGCATGAGAAGGTCGTCTGAATCGTACGCGTTGATATTTTGTGTTCGTGAGCCAGGGCGGATTGATTAAAATCGGGATCGCAACAGCGCGTGCGTAAAGATTGAAAGAATCTGTGAAACAGCGCTTGTTTATAGCTTGTCAAAACGGCTTTAGGCGGACCGGCGCTAAGAGCCATTAAACAACAAAACTGTTCGGTTACCGCGTCAGGTGAGACAAACATATGATCTAAAGACGAGGGGGTTAGCGCGTCGAAAGCGGCCGCCAACGCTTTTCCGAACGGAGATATTTTTAAAAAAGATGTAGCCGTAATATCGAAGGGAGAAGGCACCCAACGCTGAAGAGAAAGACGCGGAACGATAAGAGAAGTGCCCTCGCAAGGCGTGAGCATTCGATAACAACGAGGCTCGCCGGAATAGGTCAAAAAGCAATCGCCCGCGTTGACAAGAGCTTCGTTTTGCCCCTGTGTGACGACAAGAGAACCTTTTTTGACGTAAGAAAGGGAAAAAAGATTGCTCGGATTTCTTGAGCAATCACTTAGCGTTCGTGTGTGCGTGGAGGCTGACAGTTGGTAGAGATACAAAGTGCTCTTTCCAAACTCGTAATTGACGGCTTTTGCAAAAAAGGGAGCATTCGTCGTTGTTGATATTTTTCCTCTTAACCCAATCTCGTGTAAATGCTCCTCCCAAAAGGAAAGGGCCTTTGCCGGTTCCAAACCTTCTGTCGATACCTGCTCTTTGATGCCTTCCATTCTCTTGTTCCAAGAGTTGGTGGTGGGGCGGAGAAACAAATTAACAGGGCTCAATTACACTAAAGCGAAGGATATATTCTGCACAACCGCAGGTTAGCAGATAGTGGATTCATTTGTTCAATCGGTTGTGATTCTATAACCATCGGTTGAGTCTATACTTAACCGCTTCTTCTTTTCAAGAATCTTAGAGGAGGAGAGAACTATCCTTCCTTCATGCCCCCGTATGTCGTTGCGTTTTTGGTTTCCTCGTCGCTGCTTTCTAAATTCCAAGTCGTCGCCTGTCCCAAACATTTTCCCCGGAGAACGATCATGCGCCTTTCAGATTACAAGATCTCGACGAAGGTCCTTTTGGTTATTCTGATTTTAGGTTTTGTAGCGAGCGGAATAGCCATCCTAGGCTCCTACGGCTTGAACAGAGTGACGGCGGCGACGGTGGAAATCAATAAAAGCGTCAAGCAAATACGATTAGGGGCACAGGCGTATGTCTACGTTCTTATGGTAAGCCGCGGCGAATACCGCGCGGCTGTAGCTCCAAACGAAATCGGGGAAATTATGCCCCTTATAGGGAAATATAAGGAACAGTTTGACGAACGCCTGACCGCTCTGGAAGAGAGCGTATCAAATGATCGTAAGGAAGAAATAAATGTTATTCGAGGCTTATATAATGAATATATGACGTTAGCCGACGAGACGTTCTCCCTCGCGCAAAAACATAAGAGTTCCGAAGCTAGCGCCGCGCAGAAAGAAATATATGCAGCTGTTATAGCTGCGCGCGCGAAAGCGACAAAAACGACAGACGAGATAACGGCACTTAACGTAAAACTTATGGAGCATAACGATAAGATCGACGAACAATCGCGCGAAATGGCCTCTTTTCTCATGAAGGCCATGGTTATTCTGGCCGTGGGCGGCATTGTCGTAGGCTTCGCTCTGGGAATGCTGATTTCGAAAAAAGGAATCGTCGAGCCTATTCGTAATATTGTGAAGTGCCTTGCCAACCTGGCCGAAGGGCAATTGGGGATAGATATCTACGGAACGGAGCGGAAAGATGAGGTTGGCGAAATTGCGAAGACGACCCTCGTTTTTAAAGAGAATATGATCAAGGCAAAAGAGCTTGAGTCGGCCGAGGCGAAGGAACGGGTCTTGAAAGAAGAAAGACAAAGAAAAAGAACCGAGGCGACGGAACGCTTCGAAAAAGCTATGGCCGATATTGTAAAGACCGTGGCAAGCGCCGCGACGGAGCTTCAGGCATCGGCGCAGTCTCTTGCCGCAACGGCTGAGGAAACGTCTAAGCAATCGGCAGTGGTGGCGGCGGCGTCGGAACAAACGACGGCCAACGTAGCGACTGTCGCCAGCGCAAGCGAGGAAATGACCGCTTCGATTGCGGAGATCGGACAGCAAGTTATCAGGTCGTCGCAAATCGCCAACACAGCCGTCGAGGATGCGAAGAAAGCGGGAGATAGCGTGGGAACCCTTGTCGAAGCGGCGAGAAAGATAGGCGACGTTACGGCAGTGATATCGGGTATCGCGGAGCAGACGAATTTGCTCGCCCTTAACGCAACCATTGAGGCTGCGCGGGCAGGAGACGCGGGAAAGGGGTTTGCGGTTGTGGCTTCGGAGGTGAAAACGCTTGCCAATAATTCAGGCAAGGCAACCGAGGAAATTTCGGCACAAATAGCGTCCATCCAACAGATCAGCCAGCAATCGGCGGTAGCCATCGAAAAAATCTGCAAGGTTATTCAGGAAATGGACCAAATTTCATCGGCGATTTCGGCTGCCGTCCAAGAGCAGGGCACTGCCACCAAGGAAATTGCGCATAACGCGACGGAGGCCAGCAAGGGAACGTCGGAGGTTGCGACCAACATCAGCTCGGTCAACGACGCCGCAAACAGCACGGGCGCGTCATCGCATCAGGTGCTCTCGGCGGCGCAGGAGCTGGCAAAGCAAGCCGAAAAGCTGAAAGTGGAGTTCGAAACCTTTGCGACAGCTATGGCAGCCGCGTAAAAGGCGCGTTTCTTCGAAGGTTCGGGGTAGGCTTTAGACCCTACGTATCCAGGAAGCTGCGCAGTTTGCGCGAGCGCGAGGGGTGCTTTAGCTTGCGCAATGCCTTCGCCTCGATCTGGCGGATGCGTTCGCGGGTGACGCTGAACTGCTGGCCCACTTCTTCAAGCGTATGGTCGGTGTTCATGCCGATGCCGAAGCGCATGCGCAGCACGCGCTCTTCGCGCGGGGTGAGTGTCGCCAACACGCGAGTCGTTGTTTCGCGCAGGTTTCCTTGAATCGCGGAATCCAGAGGCTGCACGGCGTTTTTGTCTTCGATAAAGTCGCCGAGATGTGAATCTTCCTCGTCGCCGATAGGCGTTTCAAGGCTGATCGGCTCTTTGGCGATTTTCATGACCTTGCGGATCTTTTCCAAGGGCATATGCAGCTTTTCGACCAGCTCTTCGGGCGTCGGCTCGCGGCCGATTTCATGAAGCATCTGGCGGCTTGTGCGCACCAATTTGTTGATCGTTTCGATCATGTGCACCGGAATGCGGATGGTGCGCGCCTGATCGGCGATGGAGCGCGTAATAGCCTGCCTGATCCACCATGTCGCATACGTCGAGAATTTGTAACCACGGCGGTATTCGAACTTTTCAACCGCTTTCATCAGGCCAATATTGCCTTCCTGAATAAGGTCGAGGAACTGAAGTCCGCGGTTGGTGTATTTCTTGGCGATGGAAATAACGAGGCGAAGGTTCGCTTCGACCATTTCCTTCTTGGCGCGGTTGGATTCGCGTTCGCCCTTTTGCACCGTCATGACGATGCGCTTGAAGTCTCCCAGAAGAAGGCCGGCTTCGTCGCAGATCGACGCAATTTCAGCGCGCAGACGGTCCGTTTCGGATTCATGGCGTTCAAAGAATTTTGTCCAGGCCTTGACGTTTGGTGCGACAAACTTCGGCACATTCGGGTCTACCTGCGCTGGTGGAGGCGCTTTTTGCCCCTTGCCGAGCTTGGCAACCAGTTTCTTGATGGGCGAGACGACCTTGCCGTGCAAAACATCGTGTAGCCAGTCGCGGTCGAGTTCGTGTCCGGTATAACGGGCAAGGAAATCCTCGCGTCCGACGCCGCAATCGGCAGCCAGACGCAAAATGCGGCCTTCAATGCCGACCAAACGGCGGTTGAGCGTATAGAGCTGCTGAACCAATTGTTCAAGGCGGTTGTTGTTAAGCCGAACCGTGCGCACCAGATCGACAAGCTCTCCTTTCGTCTTGTCGAATTTCTTGTCCGATTGCGGCGTTGGTTGTTCGCCCTTTTGCGTGGCCGCAATACGCGCCGCTTGAAGTTTGTACAAACGCGTATAAGCGCCGCCGATCTTGCCGAACGTTTCAAAGACCTGGGGCTTCAGTTTTTCTTCGAGCATCGACAAAGACAGGTTTTCCTGTTCTTCGTCGTCAAAGCCGCCTTCGGCACCTTCTTCGCCTTCCGGTTTTTCTTCTGCCGGCTCTTCGGCAACTTCGGCGCTTTCGCCTTCGCCCAGCATTTCGGCTTCGGAGGTTGGCGCGCCGCCGTAGGTCGCTTCCAGATCGATGATGTCGCGAAGAAGCATCTTGCCGTCATTCAGCGCGTCATGCCAGCCAAGGATGGCCTGAATGGTCAGGGGGGATTCGCAAATCCCGCTAATCATCATTTCGCGCCCGGCTTCGATGCGTTTGGCAATCGCGATTTCGCCTTCGCGGCTTAGAAGCTCAACAGAACCCATCTCGCGCAAATACAGCCTGACGGGATCGTCGGTGCGGCCCAAATCTTCGTTGACGTTGCCCTTTTCTTCTTCCTCTTTGGCTTCTTCGCCTTCTTCGCCCTCTTTTTCAGGCTTTGCTGTTTCGTCGTCGTCGCCTTCCGTGACGCTGATGCCCATTTCGGAGAGCATCGCCATCGTGTCTTCGATCAGGTCGGAATTAATCTTTTCCGGAGGCAAGACAGCATTGATTTCATCGATCGTGACGTAACCGCGTTCCTTGCCTTTCTTAATCATCTTCTTAATGGCGTCGGCGGTCGCGCTGATGATCGCATCTTCGTCGGCCTTGGGGGCTTCCTCAGGTTCCTGCATAGGACGAGCGGCTTGCTTGGAGTCCGGTTTGGGTGCGGGCGCAGTTTTGGCTGCAGAAGCAACAGGCGCCGCAGTTTTGGTTCCAAGTTTTTTCAGTTTTTCTGTTTGAGGCGCAAGCTTGGCAATGGGTTTTGTCACGGGCTTCGCCTTCACAATAATTTTGGGCACGGGTTTTTTAAGCGCGGGTTTTTTAAGTGCGAGCTTCTTGGGCACAGGCTTCTTCCCAGTCGGCTTTGCCTTAAGTTTAGGCTTCGCCTTCTGGTTCTTAACTGCGTGCGGTGCGGGTTTTTTCTTTGCCACTTTTTTGGTCGTTGCCATTCTATCCAGTCCCCTAGGGAACGCTGTGTATAAAGGATTTGTCGTGCTGGTCAAAGGGTGAATTCTAGGGTTCGCCGATGTCAAAGCAAGGAAATTTCATGAAAAGCTCTAAAAATAGGGTTAAAACCGTCCTCCGGAACCGAATTTAAGCAAACGGGGTTAGGCAAAGAGGGCGGAAATAGAATCAGTAGTGCTTGTGCCGACGACGCGATTGAGGGCGGAAGGCACGAATCTGCCTTTTAACCAAGTTCCGAGTTTAACCATTTGTCCGAAGGTTATAGCTGGAGCCGCTTTTCCCTGGCCGGCCAAAATTTCGCCCCGGCGGACGGTATCGATGAGCAGAGCCGGGAAGCGACGGTCGTAGGCGTTGCGGGCATTTTCGCCCGCGTGGCAGGCCAGAGCGGACATGAGAGTCGCCAGATCGTCTTCTTTGACGGCGATCATCGTGTTCGGGTCTGCGATTTGCTGCCAGTATTCGGTCAGCGCCACGGTGCACGTAAAATCCTGAGGCATAAGCGCCAAGGCATCCATTCCCAAAAGGTATGTGCCGACATGCGTCGCGTGTCCGTCGTTCGCGTGCGGCATCACAATAACCTGAGGCCGGAAGTGCGCGATGATTTCTGAAAGACGTTTGACTTTTTTGTTCCAGGCGTCGGCATCGGCGTTGCGCGCGGCGGGATTGATGTCCGAAAAGCCGTTTTCTTCGGGCAGGGCGCCTGCAAAGCCGAGCACGGCGCAGGCTTTCTCCACTTCTTTTTTGCGCTCCATGCGGCGCGAAGAGTTGCTGCCCAGCGTTAGCGCGATGTTGATAATCTGCCAATTCTGCTCGCGCAAAAGGCGCAAGGGCAAGACGCCGGTCAGGCATTCGTCGTCGGGATGCGCCGACAGTAAGAGCGCGCATTTTTTTCCGGCGTCGCGTTTCGGCAAATCGGTTGAAAAAGGCGGCGCGTCGATATCGGGCGCGGCAACGGGCGTATTTAAAAGCCGCGCATAATCGGCGACAATCGTTTGGGAAGATGTTTCGGGTTGTTCTTGCGTCACGCCCCCCTCCCTAAACCCTCCCTGAGCTAGGGGGAGGGAAATACTCTTGTTTACGCGGCTTGCAGTTCGCGGTCGGCTTCGTCGAACAATACTAGTGCCTGCGCGACCCATGAGGCAACATCTTCGTCCGTTGACGTCAAAACAGCGCCGGAGACTTCGCGGTCGTTTTCGCTGATAACGGCGCCTGCGGCCTTTAATTCTTCATGAAATTCTGCCGGAGCCGAAACCGTAAGGCCCGAGGCCTTGGCCGATAAAGCCAAAAGAACAACGCCTGCGCCGATGGCGGCGATGGGCTTTTCGGCTTCGAGGAAATGATTCACGATGCGCTTCGTGTGCAGATTGGTCTTGAGCTTCGCGATGGCGCGTTCGCCGCCAGGGATAACCAGAAAATCGAAGTCCGAGCCCAAGGCTTCATTAATTTGTGCATCGACGGGGAAATAATGGCCCCAATGATCGCCTTGCCATCCGTTCACGACGCCTTGTTCAGGGGCGATAGTTTTAAACTTCGCTTTAGCTACCGTTAAAGCGCGTTGAATTTCCGTCATCTGATTTTCATTAAAGCCATTAGCGGCGAGAATAGCGATAGATTTACCGGCAATCGAAACGGTCATACGTAAAAACTCCCTAGAGATTCTGTAGACTACAAAAATCTGCCGTCGGCGGTACTGCCTTCAGCGTTCGCAAAATTTTCATATTGGAATTGTCCGTCTTTTCAGGTTCTGCCGAAAAAACGGCTGTGAACGCGCTTCTTGTATATAAGAATCAACCCGTTTGGAAGTGGAGATTTAGTTTCATGTCTTCAGATTTTTTAACCCTGATGCGAATTTGCGACAGTCGAAAATCAAAAAAATCGTCGTGAAGAATCCCGAAACAAGAACGGACGCGTTTTTCGACAGTAGGCAATTTTTGTCAGGGAAAGAGCGTGCCTTACTTCCGTGCCGGTGTTTCAGGCGCGCCGGAGGCGGCAAAAGCTTTTATATATCAATGTATTATAAAATACCCCGCGTGGCACGGCAATTGCTTGGTTCAGGAGGTTCTTTATACCAAACAGCATCAAGTTTTTGGCCGCATCATGCAAAAGAGTTCTCCTTTTAAACCTTATTATATGCGCGCGCCGATTATCGGCGCGGCGTTTGCGGCGCTTATGGTTCTTAGCCCCCTTGTGATGGGCGGGCATGTGTATTTGATGTTCTTCAGCTTCGCCGGATTGATCATCGTGGTGGGCGGCGTGATAACAGTCGCCTTTATGAGTTTCGACGCCGACGACGTTCACAAGGCGCTGGAGTCCATCCGCGCCTTGTTCAAGGAAACGCAGCCGCCGCCTGAAAACCTGAAGTCCGATGTGACGGCGATGATTTACTGCGCGCGCCTTGTCATGGAAAAGGGCATGCGGAATCTTGAATCCATCATCGACAAGGTCGGCATTCAGGATTCTTTCGTCAAATACGGTCTGACGATGGTCGTCAGCGAATATGCACCCGACGACGTTCGCCAGATGATGGAAACGGCGGCCAACGCCACTTACGAGCGCGACAACAGGCCTGTCGAAGTTTTGCAGGCGATGACGAGCCACGCGCCCGCGTTCGGCATGGTGGGCACGCTCGTCGGCATGGTCGCCATGTTGTGCAGCATGAACGACGACATCGCGGGCATCGGCCCCAGCCTTGCGGTCGCTTTTCTTTCGACGCTGTACGGCGTGCTTTCGGCCCGCATGGTTTACATTCCGGCGGCCTCGCGCCTTCGCCAGATCGTCGCGCAGCGGCGGTTTCGCAACGATTTGATCATCGAAGGCATGGTGATGCTGGTCAGCAAAAAGACGCCGATGTTCGTGCAGGATCGCCTGAACAGCTTCCTGCGTCCCGAAGCGTATGATTATTTCAACGTCGTCAAAATGGATGCGGCGGCGGACAAAATGGCGACTGCTGCATGAGCGCTTCTTACCACGACTCTACGAAACCTCCCAGCCATGCCGACGATTGGCTGATTACGTATGCCGATATGATTACGTTGCTTTTATGCTTCTTCGTTCTTTTCCTTGTGATGTCGATTGCCAAGAAACAAGTTTTGCCCCCTGTGGAGCCCCCCAAAATTGTCGCCAAAACGGATGTGGAAGTTTTGCCACCGCAAATACTGTTGCCGGACGTGTTCAAAAATATTCCGCCGCGTTATGAAGACGAGATGGAAGAGGAAGTCGCCCAAAAACAATTGGTATTGCCTCCGGTTATCGAAGCGCGCCCGACGCCGCAAAAAATGGCAAAGGCCGAGCCCAAGGGCGACAGGATTACGATACTGGAAATCGACAGCTCGGCTTTTTTTGACAGAGGCTCGGCAACCTTGAGCGGAAGCGGCAGAACTCTTTTGCAAGATGTTGTTGGCAAATTGAAGTCGGATGAGTTCAGGGACTATCAGATAACAGTCGAAGGGCACACGGACGATACGCCTATCAACACGGCGCAGTTTCCGTCAAACTGGGAGCTTTCAACCGCGCGGGCTTCGGCCGTGGCGCGTTTTCTTCTCGACCAAGGCATCGCGGCGACCAAGCTTCGTGCGTCGGGTTACGCCGACACGTTTCCCAAAGTTCCCAATCACGACGCGGACGGAAACGTTTTGCCGCACAACCAAGCGCAGAACAGGCGGGTTGTCATAAAGTTAGAGAAAATAGAAAAAGCAGAGTAGGGCGTAATTCAGCGATCTTGGGCTGCAAATTGCGCTTTTCTCGATTTTCGATACTCACGTACGTTAGAGTACGCTCCGTTCGAAAATCTCGAAAATCACAATTTTCGCCTCAAGCTTGCTGAATTACGTAGAAGATTTTTCTAAAAAATGAAAAGGCCGCATTTCTGCGGCGCCTCTTCAACGAAGCGTGTTGATAATCGCCACTATGGCCAAAAGGCAAGCAGCGACATCAATGTTTATATAAATAAACATTGTATATCCTTTATAATACAGTTGCTGCGATTGCCTTGCGTCCCCACACGGGGCAAATTCGGCTAATCCATATACTTGTTATATCACGACTCAGTCCGAGGATGTCAAATTTCCTTAAAATAATTTTTCTTTAGGAATATTTGTATGAAGGGCTGAAAAAGTGGCGTGCCCCCGGAAGCTCCGAAGGAGTGTAGGGTGGAATTAGGGGAGTGTTTGAAAAGGCTAAGGTGCCGTATAACCAGACATTTTTCGCGTCATGTAATCGTTTACAAAATAGTAATATATTGATATTAATATCAAATCATGAAAAACAAACCAGACATGAAACAAGACATTTTGCCCGCCTCGGATAGGGGTGAGTCCATCGGCCTCATGGAGCCGTTGCTCATCAGCGAAACGCACCCTTCTCGCGGCGAGCTTGCCGATCTTGCTCTTGATTTGGGAAAAAAATCCGCAGGTTTTTGTCGAAGCCTGCCTGATCAGATGCTGACATCGTTAGCCGGCCTCGTTCGCTCGATGAATTGTTATTATAGCAATCTCATCGAAGGGCATGACACTCACCCCATCGACATCGAACGCGCCCTGAAAAAGGATTACAGCAAGGACAGAAAAAAGCGGGATTTACAACTTGAGGCAAAGGCCCACATCTCCGTTCAAAAATGGATTGATGAAGGCGGGCTTAAGGAGAGCGCGCTTAGCGCCGAGGGAATCCGCGAAATTCACCGCCGCTTTTATGAAGAAGTTCCGGACGAACTTCGGTGGGTTGAAAACAAAGACACCAAAGAGCGCTTACCCGTTATTCCGGGAGAATTCAGAAAAAACGACGTTGCGGTTGGAAAACTCGTTGCAATAAGCCCCGGCGCGATTCCGCGGTTTCTCGGGCGCTTTTCAGAAGTCTATGAAAAGCTTGGAACGTCGGAAACCGTCATAGCCGCCGCTGCCGCGCATCACAGGCTGGCGTGGATACATCCGTTCCTTGACGGCAATGGCCGCGTCGGAAGATTGATGTCGCATGCCATATTTCTTAAAACGCTCGACACACGCGCCGTTTGGTCTATCGCGAGAGGGCTGGCTCGTAATGTCGATCGATATAAACAGCTATTAAGTAATTGCGATATGCCGCGCCGAAATGATCTCGATGGACGCGGAACCTTAAGCGAGGAAGCGTTGGCGGAGTTTACCGGATTCTTTCTGAAAACCTGCATCGATCAAGTTTCCTTTATGGAAGGTCTGGTGCAGCCGGATCGCCTGCGAACCCGCATTCTTGTGTGGGCGGAAGAAGAAATTCGCCTCGGCGCTCTTCCTGCAAAATCCGGCAGCATTTTCGAAGCCCTGCTTTATCGCGGCGAATTGCCGCGAGGCGAAATCCAAAACATTCTGGGCGTCGGCGAACGCCAAGCAAGCAGGGTTATATCGGCACTTCTAGGACAGGGCGTTGTTACTTCAGAAAGCCCGCGATCTCCATTGCGTCTCGCCTTTCCGGCGACGCTGGCCTCTCGCTGGATGCCCGGGCTTTTTCCGGACAGAACTCCGTAACTTGGGCTAGAGCGTTTTCCTATCATACGAGATAGCCTGAGTTGTTGAGATAAGCGGCGCATTCTGAGGGTGATATAGACCTGATGATGCGAGCGATGGCTTTGTAGAGGGCAGAGATAGAGCGTGCCGCCG
>Ga0265297_10001416_pt1 | contig 56577 bp, 114 predicted proteins | sample Munlanlwell13791_FD_192502 | JGI IMG/M metagenome (GOLD analysis project Ga0265297, IMG submission 192502) | Leachate microbial communities from a municipal landfill in Southern Ontario, Canada - Leachate well 137-91 | ecosystem: Engineered > Solid waste > Landfill > Unclassified | place...
GGTAGAGAATACTGTTAGGCAATATTATGTAAGGAAGTCTATGGAAGACTTTAAGTATTTGGCGGCCAACATTACTCCTTCCGTAACTCAATGGTTAGTTTGTTTGATATTAGGATTTCTGATTTCAATCGGGTTGTCAATCTATATGGTAGCAAATGAATTTGACGAGGAATAAGAAAAGTAGAGGAAAGTATGAGAGTAGGTATAAAGTTTGGAGATAATGATTTTCACAATACCTTTAACCCATTAATAAGAATTTTGCCAGAACTTATGATGTGGCGGGATTCAGGCAACAAGGTAACCAAAGAAGATATTGTAGAGTTGGTAAACAATATATCGTTTGGTATCTATAAATTTTGTCAAGAACGCGAAGATGACAACCATAGTTATGACGAACATCATAAAAACTATCTGAAAATAAAAGCAGATAAAGTTTATATTGATGATGAAATAGATGAGCTTATGAAAACGTACAGCCAATGGGGCAACGGCGACTTCTTCTACGCAGACTTAGACAATCTTCAATTTCAATGTATGTAAGAGGTACGGAGTTTTAAAATGATTGAAACAATAACTGGCATCGGATCAAGACAAACGCCGCAGCCTATACTTGATGAGATGAAAAAGATTGGCGAATGGTGTAAAGACAACAAGGTTATCGTGCGTTCTGGACATGCTGATGGGGCTGATTGGTATTTTGAGCAAGGCAGTCAAGAGCTTTGTGTAGCTTACTTACCTTGGCCTGGATTTAATAGCAATCTTGTTTCTAAAGCTAAGTTGATAGTATGGGATACCACAGGAGTCATTGGAGCACAAGCTATCGCAGCAACATATCATCCGGCATATGATAAACTATCTTTTGGTGTCAAGAAATTAATGGCCCGGAATAGCCTGCAAGTGTTGGGAGAAAGTCTTTGGGCACCTTCCGATGTGGTAGTTGTTTGGACGAAAGACGGAAAGGCATCCGGTGGTTCTGGACAAGCTATACGAATCGCCAATGCTTTTAGTATCCCTGTAGTCAATATGTTTTTCGAAGAGTTTGATACGGATGAAAAAGTTATAGAGAAATTGAAAGGATTAAATAAATATGAGTTGGTTGACAAAGAATAAGCTATGGCATGTCTTTAAGAGTTTCCTATATGCGACAGCATTGCTCGCTTCTACACTTTTTGTTATAGGTTTGCCTCTTCTGGCTGGCCGTACATTAGGAGTGTTGTGGGGCATTATTAGTTTGGCAGCCGTGATAGTTATTTTACTTACTGTGGCGATAGAATACGGAGGGGATTAATAATGAACAAAAAGAGCAAAGAGTTCCTTTTTAAATATCTGAACAGTTATTCTCCGGTGGGGTACGAGACAAGCGGACAGCAAATTTGGTTAGATTATATTAGCAAGTTCGTTGACACCAAAACGTCTGATGTCTATGGAAACGTGGTTGGAATTATCAATCCTGAAAAACCATACAAGATCGTAATTGAGGCCCATGCCGACGAGATTTCTTGGTTGGTAAGCAGAATTACTAATGAGGGATATATTTACGTTGTAAGGAATGGCGGTTCTGATCATCAGATTGCACCCTCGTCCCGTGTAAGTATTCATACAGATACCGGATTAGTTAAGGGAGTTTTTGGTTGGCCAGCTATCCACGTTAGAAGTGGCAAAGAAGAGATTGCTCCTACAGTACAAAATATCTTTATTGATATTGGTGCTGAAACCAAGGACGAAGTTGAGTCTTCTGGTGTTCACGTTGGAAGTGTCGTTACTATGGATGGTGAGCTAATCGAGTTAGGCAAAAACTATCTTACAGGCCGAGCTTTGGATGACCGTATTGGTGGTTTTATTACCGCCGAAGTAGTTCGCAAGATAGAAGAAGAGGGAGACTCTCTTCCATTTGGATTGTATATTGTGAACGCAGTCCAAGAAGAAACTGGTTGTCGCGGCGGAGCGATGATTGCTCGACAGGTTAAACCTAATGTTGCTTTATGTATTGATGTTTGCCACGACACCAAGTCGCCTTTGTATAATCAAGATAGCGGAGATATCAAGTGTGGTTTAGGGCCAGTATTAAGTTGGGGTGCACCAGTACAAAATGAGTTACTCAGTCTCGTTGCAAAGACGGCGGAAAAAGAAAAGATTAAGTTTCAGCGACTCGCGGCGGCAGGGTGGACAGGAACTGATACAGACTCTTTTGCGTACTCGTCATATGGCGTGGCAGCAGCACTTGTGAGTGTGCCGTTAAAATATATGCACACAACGGTGGAAACAATACACAAGGACGATGTAGAAAATACGATTGAACTAATTTATAACACGCTTTTGAATATTAAAAACAATCAGGACTTTAGATACTTGAAGATTTGATAGGAGGATATAATGTCATTGTTAGCAAAGATTTTGTTAGCGTTTGGTGCGGTAGTTGTGTTGATTGGAATTATTATTGGTGGGTCGCTTATTTCTACTAACAATGAGTTGGTGGCGCAAGAGCAAGGGCTGCAAGCCCAGTATGACCAGAACCGAAACTCTTATGATAATGGATTTAAGAAGATAAAAGAAGTCGCGAGTGTTTCAGAAATTTATTCGGGCGATTTAAAGAAAGTTTATGATTCGGCTATTCAAGGACGTTATGGCAAGGACGGATCACGAGCAATGTTTCAGTGGCTAAAGGAAAGTAATCCAAACTTAGATTCTTCAATATATAGGCAAATTCAGCAGGTAATTGAATCTGTCAGAAATGATTTCGAATCTAATCAGAAGACACTGTTAGATAAAAAAAGAGTGTATTTGACTTTACTTAAGCGGTTTCCAACCAATATCGTTGCTGGTATTTTAGGATTTCCTAAGATTGATTTGAAAAATATCGATATTGTTACCTCAGAAGAGACAGAAAACGCATTTGGAGTAAAAAAAGCAGAGCCAATTAGACTGAGATAGACACCAGAGTTTGTATGCCATTCTTTGTCAGTATATGCAAGATATTATCTTTAGTAATAGGTTCTGTATAAGGGATGCGGATAAAAACTTTGATATCTTCTGGGTGTTCTTTTACTCGTTTATTTTTAAGGCGATCAAGATATTGTCGTTTTTTAAATCCTTTCTTGCCACCAAAGTGTTCTATTGCGTGAAAGTGTTGTTCTCCGTCTCGTTCAATAGCCATTTTAAGTCCTGGTATATAATAATCAAAATGTATGCGGCCATTTTTATTGGTCTTTTGCCAACCAAAACTGTTGAAAGAATGCAAAACAGTTTGTTGAGGAAGTAGTTCAGACAAGTATTGGCCAAGAAGTTTTTCTTTTACATTGTTATTAGAACATTCTGGACACCATGTATTTTTGTGCAAAACACTATATGGTGTGGCACTCCAAATATGTCCTTTGCTACATTTCCATTTTGCATTATCGTGGGTGGTATTTCCGGCAAATATACAGACCCCTCCTTTGCTTTGGGCAAATACCTTATATTCGTCGAAAGTTCGTCGTCCATGGCCAACACAATACGGACACCATGTGCCGTTCTTTATACTATTAAATGTTGCATACCAAGTATGCTTACTGAAACATTCCCATTCCATTTTTGTACGACTATCTGTGTATACTTTTGATTTACATCGCCCATCTTTAGTTTTAGCAAAGCTGTCACACTCTTTAATGTGCGGCTTACGAGAATTTTTTTCACACTTAGGGCACCATGTTCCTTGACTTATATTTCCATAAGATGCCCACCAAGTATGCTTCATAGCACATTCCCACTCCATTTTGGCCAAATAATTTACATATGTCCTGGATTTGCATTTTCCGCCTTTTGCGTGAGCAATATTGTCACAATAATCAATAGTGAGTATTTTCATGCTTTTCTCCTTGACGAAGGTATCCTATAATATATACAAAATATTGATAGAAATATTAGTGTAAAGATTAAAATTTAACGAGCCCATTAAAATTAGGCCCGGAAGAGCAGAGGAGTAGATTGTGAATAAAGAAGAAATCAAAGAAGCCTTCACGTTGTTTCTTTCCGGCGCAGGCCAAATGAAAAACAAAAAAGAAATGAAGTGGGACTTCTTTGATTGGCGGGGTACGGTGGCGATAGAGTTTGTTGATGGGTCATCTAAAAAGATTGTGGTAAGAATTAGAAAAGATAAAAAATTACGTGCTATAGAAAAATACACAAAATACAAGTTAACCGAACAAACAATTTATAGAGACAATGGAAAAATTTCACTATGGTATGGGCCTTCTGATGATGGAAGTCACTATGTAGAAAAACATTATAATATAAGAAGTGGCAAAATGTTTTGTAGTACGGACTTCTTAAAAGGTGGAATGGAGCGCGTTAGGACATGGGACTCAAAAGGAAAGCTCATCAAAGAACATACCGAAAAAAATGATAGAATAATTGGAGAAGAAAAAGAGTGGTATGGAAACGGACAGATAAAATATTGCAGAACAAACAACCCCAAAACGACTTGGTGTGGTGATGATTATATTTGCAATACAGAATGGTACTCTAATGGCCAAATGAGTTATAAAAAAGATGACAAGAAAATAATTCGTTGGGACAATAAAGGCAATAAATTATACGAAAGCTATGAAAAAAATGGATGGTTGATAACCAAATCTAAAAAAGGTTACATTAATCTTAATCTGAACCAATATTAAGGAAACTAAATGACTGATGATATTACATTGAAGAGTCTGAGTCTTTCCGAGTTAGCCAAAATGATTAGGAAAGACTGGACTCGTATTGATTCACATGCTTTGCCTTTTTTGGAAGCTATGGAACAACTGAAAGATATCGCTGACAACTACAAAGATAGCAGCGGCCAAATGATTATTGCTTACTTCTTATCTACTGCTGTTTCATGGACCGGGAATCTTTCTGTTTGTATTAAGAAAGAGTTAAAGCGGAGGATGGATGAAAACAAAGAAAAGGTATCAATACAGAAGAATGCTTGATAGATTGGTTAAAGAAGTAGAAAACAATTCTAATATCGAGCAAGTGAGACTGGGCAACAAGAGTCAATTAATTTTCTATAATTCTTGGTGTATTCGAGAGCTGATGGAAAAATTTGAGAAAGTAAAGAAGAGTTAAATATTGTGCCGGAAAGCTCTAGGAGTAGCTTGTGGCTGAGTGTTCGACGGAATTACTGAGCCACTCATTTGTGCTAAGTTTTCATGAGGCGCCGAAAACCGATACACGAGTGAAATCGCCCTGCCCGGGCGATTGGGAAAGTTCGACCCTTTCTCCGGCCCTTTTCTAAAGAGGATAAAAATGTGTAAGAAAATAGAAACCAAAATGTCTGTATCTCGTGTAGATACTTTTGTGGAAACAAAGTTTGCCTGCGAAACACCAGGGTGTGGTTTCGAATCTGAGAGTGCTATCACAGTCAATGAGCATGAGTTTATAAAACACGAAATGAAGGCCCATACAGTTATCAATGGGAATATAGACTTTTATTGGTTCGATAATGAAAAAGATATGAATAATCTTATCGAACATGGTTTATATGGCAAACTTTATGAACAGTGTACTGGGTGTTTTAGTGGCCCAGGATGGTATGGGGTGATGGAAGACTTAAATCAGAAGACAGTTGGGGAAACGCAATGACCTACAAATCTTATACAGCCGACGTCACATCTATAAGGCATTTTATTCGCGAATGGCAAGATACCATAGTTAATACAAATGAAAAGTTAGATAAGGCGATTGAAATATTACACAAGAGACAGTAGACAACCTTAACTCGCTTAAAGGATATTACAATGGAAGACATGTGGAAGACTAAAAACAAGATGTCGATTAAGCCTCATTCGAGTGGACCTTGGGTTGATGGCGTATCAAAACGAGTTCTTAACAATGACGGCACAATTGGTGTGAATTGCTTATGTGGCCATTGGGATTACGAGGACGATAAATTTGGTTATTGTAACGACGAAGAGTGTAGGCGTGAAAGATTTATTAAGGCCCTATATGATGGCGAAGCTATGATGATGCCTAATGGAGACATTATTTGGACGCCGGGTATTAAAATCAGACAGGACAAGTAGATGGCTATAAGATACGTTAAGCAAAGAGATGAATACTCTTGCGGCCCGATAGCAATACTAAACGCAATGAAGTGGTTAGGAAAACCAGTTACATATAAAGACTTGGCTCGCTTGAAAGACATTTGCTGTTGTCGGTCACCAAATGGTACATGGCCAAAAGTTATTAGCGTGGTATTAAAGATATTGAAAATAAAGTATCTTTATAAAGCCAAGCCCTCAATTAAAGAAATAGATAAACACCTTGACGACGGCGGCTCTATTTTATTAGTCCATTATTATAATATTACAAGAGGCCATTATGTTTTGTGTATAGGGAAAACTGAAAAATATTATACACTAATAAACGATGGTATGAATAATACAATAACAAGATGCCACAAAAATACGATGAAAAAAATGCTACACACAAAGCACAAAACATTGCGACAATATGGCCCCTGTTGCTGGTTTATATTTAAAGAATAATTGGAGTTAGACAAGCATGTCTTTCATGGATATATTACCATTTGTCATTCTTATATTTAGTGCGGCCGACAAATGGTTTTTGTCATTAGGCCGGCTTTGGTTTGTATACATACTGACTATAGTTGGAAGTCTTTCTACTATTACCTACAATATTATGCTTGTGAATGACATGAATGGTAATCATAAAAGTTTGTTAATATTTAGTGTTTCTTCGACGTGGGCAATTTCTATGAGTGTTGCTGGCATTTGCAGGATGATAAAGGAATCTAAGAAAAAGTCTAAGGAGTGATTTATGACGCAAGAAGAATTGTGGGAACACTTTGTAGAGGGCGGGACTATTCAAACGCCAAACAAAGAGCTTGAAGATTTGTTAGATAAGAAGGCCTTAAAGGTGTGGAGAAATTTTTTATGGAGTGATCCATCACGCAGTACCTTGTGGCTTTTGGAGGATGACATCACAGCATACACATATCACGGATTTTATAGATATCGGCCAGATTCGTGGAAAGACATTAAGTATATTGATGAGTTTAATAACAGATTAAGTGGAATTATACCACCCGATAATATTAACTCTAATACAAATGTGCCATCTAATCCATGTATACAAAACAATGATGGTCGACTGACTTGTTATGCGTGCGGCGAGCCTACCAAAAAAGTTCAGGGATTTTTTCCAATGTCTCACTACGATGTGTGCACTAAGTGTGGAAAATGAAACACAAAACAAATGGCTCAAAAGAATTAACGAACGCATTAAATAGTTTGATGGACGGAAGGGAAGATAAAATGAAAAAAGAATTAACATCGGCAGCCTTAGATGCCTTGGCAAAGCTTAAGTCACAACCAACCAAAGGGAAAGACGAAATGAAGCCTAACGTTAGCAAAACTATGGAAGAAAAAATTAAGCTTGCAGTAGAAAAAGCACTGCAAACCCCAACCGTCGACACCATCATTTGTAATAAAGTAAACGAATATATTGACTCTACGCTTGAGAATACTTTGGATTCTATGATAGCAGAGTGCATGGACGATAAGAAGATGGTGGCCCTCATTAAAACTAAACTAAAGAAAGAAATCCTTGCCCGGCTTGATGATAAAATTAATGCCTTGGTTGACGATATTCGTTTTTAAGGAGACACAATGGGACGCGGTGGAAAAACAAACGACACTCTTGAAGAGTTAGGTGTAAGCCAAGATACGATTAAAGAGATGCGGCTAAGTGCATACGAAAAAGAAGAGGAGTGGAGTAGGCAACGACTGACTAAAACTTTTGCCGAACTTAATATTGTGTTGGGACGCAATGATAAGGTTAAGAAAGATACGCTGTCTGACTTGGTGTATAAAGTTTGCACGCTGGCTGAAATGGTAAAAGGTATGTACGAGCATTCAGAATTACAACGCAAGGGTGTTGCAGACAGACTGAATGATACCTTAAGGCCTTATAGAGAAGAGTTGTCTGCACGGGAGACCGAACCCGGCAAAAAAGAACAAGCATTAGCTCCGTCAAGAGATGATGTTGTGGCTTCATACGATGCGGTATTCAGAATTAAACTTCAACAAATTATCCTCAATTCTTTGGTAGTCAAGAAATGAAAAACGGAAAGCATATAGATGAAGATGGCACTATAAGATACTATTTCAATAATAAATACCATCGCATTGGTGGTCCTGCTATTGAGTGGGCTAATGGAGATAAATGCTGGTATCTCAACGGCAAATACCATCGTGAAAATGGCCCGGCTATTGAGTATGCTGATAGCACTAAAGAATGGTGGCTGAATGGCCGCCGCCACCGATGAAGAATTTGATTCACGCCTTCACGTGTCGGGCTATTCTATAAAACTTACGGAGGGAATAGATGTAGAGGTGTAGGTAGGAGTGAAAGAAACAGTGCGGGCATAGCTCAATTGGCAGAGCACAGGACTTAGACATATGAGCACTTGATTGGGAAACCTTTCTTGTGAATGGCGTCAAACTCGGGGAAATCTTCCAAGTAATGTTGATGACAATCCCGAACTAACCAATGTAAAAATTGGGAATGCGTAGAGAACAGACGGCGCCCACCTAAACTAATTGGTATGGTGAAGGTATGTTCCAGACCACAAACTGCTTTGGCAGGTAATGAAAATTATAGTGGTAAGATAATCCTGGGGTTCTCCGTTCGACCCGGAGTGCCCGCACCAATTCTTTCGACATCGTTAATTTTCCTTTCTTCTGTTATATTTTCGATTTTCTTTTTATCGTCTTCGGATAGCAAATTGTGATCGAATTCCCAATGACAATTGGGACACAAGCCTATTAGATTAGACGTAGTATTAATATCTTTTATTTTTGTATTTTCATCGAACGAAGATATACTTTTTATATGACAGCACATAACTATTTTGTCATATCCACATAGCTCGCATTTGTTTAAGATGTTATTATCTCTCGCTATTATTCTTGCCCTACTTCTAAGATTGGTATACCTGTTCGATTTAAACGTCGCCTCATACTTTATATTTTTTAATGTATACTCATCTATATGTGGTGATATGTGTTTCAAACAATAATTGCCTCGGCCAAAAGTTTTATCTCCACAAATTTTGCATAGTTTAGAGCTACTGTTAGACTCCTCTACTCTTTTTTGTTTTAGGCGGAGTTCGTTTTTTTCTTTGCACGCATCGCAAACTTTTCTTTTGCTTCCTATTATTGATGAACAATATTTGCAGGACTTACTTTTGCTTGGGCCAAATTTTCTGTCTGGGTTGTGAGAGTTGTTATATGTTGCAGCACAAGAGGATGAGCAAAATAAACGATCGCTTTTATTTCTTGGGTTATTCGCTTGGCTATGAGGCCTATAAAACTCTTTGCCACAGTTATCACATGTATGCAATTTCCCTGTTTTTCTGGCCTCATGTTGGCATTTCGTAGAACAAAACCTCATTCCGTTTGTGCTACAAATGATGACTGATTTAATTTTAGTCTGCGTCCGCCAAAATGAATGATGACAATATTCACACTCTAATTCTACCAAATCATTATACCTTAAACTATCGATGTCTATATTGTTTTTTATTATCATATGCTTACTCCTTAATTTTGGTAGGTTCGAATCTACTCTACCATACTATAATCAAAAAATATTGATAGATTTCTATCAGAAAAGGTAAAATAAAATGAACGAAGTTTTTAATCATATCTTCGGCAGGCCTGGAAGTGATTGCATATGAATACCATTCTTGAATATGTTTTTAGTAGCTATGAATGCCAGAGCCACATGTTTTCACCTCTAAGTTATATTGATTGTGGTATGGTGACATTATTTAAACTCATTCTTATAATGGGAATGATAGCTATCATTGTTATTACCCCATTCGGTGTCTATAAACTTATAAAGGAAATATTAAAATGATTAAAGTAAATGGCGAAGACTTAGATTATATTCCCAATATGACAGTCAAACAACTTCTGGAAATTAAGAATTATATTTTTCCTTTGCTTATCGTTAAGGTGAATGAGGTTTTCGTTTCAAGAGACCTGTATGACATCTTCGATGTCCCTGACAATGCGGTAGTGGAGATAGTCCATTTACTTAGTGGAGGTTAGAATGCTATTAAGTGATTGCAGGAAAGCAATGGCCATGTGGTGTCTTCAAAATAAAGATGAATTGGATGCACAATTTACAGAGCCATTAGGTATTATAGAATATCTTAATTGTCTTAATCCTGATACTTGGGGCGTGATGACTGATGATGGCCAGTGCCCTAATTGGCCTTATAGCTGGCCTCCTCGTCCTTGTCTTTCGAATACTTGCCCTGAATGTTTGGCAGCCGTAACAAGTGTTGTTGCTGGAGATGTTTATCAGTATAGTGGCGTGCCTGTTGGGTCTGTCGTAAGAGAATTTGAATTTGTTTATATGGACGGCCAATTGAGGGGCAGTATTATAACAGACAAAACAGACACAAATATTATTGACGTAGAAGTGCATGGAGAATAAAATGTCTTTATCAACAGCGGTATGTAAAGGTGAAATTGCCAAGCATTGTCTTATACCAAGCAACGCACAAAGATTAAACAACGACTTTATTAAAGAAAGCTCTGTGATAAAATCACCTTCTCCTAATTATACCGACGTATCAAAATGGAAAAGATATAATAAATCTAAGCTACACGATATCCAATGTAATTATCTGAAGGTGCCAAATGGGTGTATAATTCGCAAGTTTTATCATCTCGATATGGAATACCTACATGCAATAGTGGTTTCTGATTCAACAGACTCCAATATATTATTTATTATAGAAGAGTACTGTTCTTATGCCAATAATCAAGTTTAGTGGAGGTTAGAATGCAACACGATTGTCATTGCAATACACATAGCGGTGGCGAATGTAATTGTGGAGATTATTATTTTGCATGGCCGCCATTGTTACCTCCGATAAGTACGCCTTATGAAGTTCTCGGAATTTCTGCAAACGCTACAGCCGAAGAAATAAAACAAGCGTATCATCGCAAAGCACAAGAGAATCATCCAGACAAAGTTGCAAACGCTGGGGAAGAGATACGAAAATTGGCAGAAGAACGTATGAAGGAAATAAACGTAGCATACGACGCATTAATTAAATAGTTCGATAATTTCAAACGACTAATACGGAGCAAATTATGGCAGACTACAAAACATACAAAGTTAGAGTTTACAATGACGGCAGCAAAGAGTGGTATCTTAATGGCAAATGTCATCGTGAAGACGGTCCTGCCATTGAGTGTGCTAATGGCACCAAAGAGTGGTATATTAATAGTCTCCATCATCGTGAAGATGGCCCTGCGTGTGAGTATGCTAACGGTGACAAATATTGGTATCTTAATGGTCAGCGTCATCGTGAAGATGGTCCCGCTATTGAGAGGTCGGACGGTGGCAAAGAGTGGTATCTTGATGGTATAGAATATACCGAAGAAGAATTTCTCGCTAAAACCAAACCTGCCACCTGTGAGGGTAAGATTGTAGAGATTGATGGAAAGAAATATAAGTTGTCAGAAGTTTAATTATTACTCCTAAGCAAGAGTATAAACTGTTATATTATTATCAAGATAGTTTAATTATAAACAAGGAGAAAACTAAATGGCAGATAACACCAGCACAGCTAAGAATCGTAAGCAAAATCATAACAAGTCAGGCAAAGCATTGGCTAAGAAACAAGCAAAGCGTGAAGCGGCAGTTGCTCGTAAAGAGACACGAGACAAGAAGACGGCAGCACAACAGCTGGCAGAGCTGGATATGATGTTTGGTAAAGGCCTCGGGGCAGTTAAAGAACGAGCGCGCTTGGCCAAAAAGGAAGCGAAGCCAGAAGCCAAACCCGAAGTCATTGAAGAAAAATCTAATGCCTAAATTGGAGCAAAGTTTATGTCTGTTATCAATTATTGTACCTGCGGATTCGCAACAAAAGAATTCGACGGCGGGAATAAAAAGAAATGTATATCTTGTAAAAAAGTATACAGAAGAAAGACGATTGTTGACGATGATGGTAACAGCGTATCCGATGGCAGGTGGATAGAAGAAGACGAGCTGGAATGGTTTAAGGAATTGATAAGAAAATATCATCCCACCACAGACAGTTTGCTGGAGTTTCTTTACAAAACAGAGTGGCCTAATAATCTCCAGTATGAGGCAATAGAGTTTGTGGAGTCGAATAAAAGTGACCCAGTGAAGTTATGGACATCGTGTCGGACTTGGATAAAAATTTGCTATGCTGTTTCTCTACTAACAGAGTATAAAGAAACAGGGAACATCATACTGCGGCATCCAAGTGGAGCTATAATAATAGACCTCAAATATTTTAAGGGTACGCAAATAACTAAATAGGACAATAATGACGAACTTTATACACGATGTTTTGGTAACCACTTTGTCTATCTTAACGGAAGCATCGTTGCTTATCTTGTTTTATGAAAGTCTGTGGCGAGGCCAGCCTCGCTTTGTGACAATGTTTTTCTTTTCTTCTGTGTGTGTGGCGTGTTTATTCCCGTCGTTACTAAGGTTTTTTGACCATATGTTAAACGGGCTCTATAAAGTTTTCAAAAGGAATTAATAATGTTTGGACAAAATATTGGTATAGCAAGAAATGTATATGACTCCAGCGATGCATTGGATGTTTTAATAACGAACAAAGTAATGATGGAGTGCTATCGTTCTGAGAAAAATTTTAGCAATGAGACCTTTTTTGCACAAATGACAGGAATTGTTATCGAAGACTTTGTTGCATTATTGAAAAAAGATTTTGGCCTCAAGATATATACACAACAGGCTTTCGATAGTATATTTGACCCAAACATTAGTTCCATAAGTTTAGCTGGCGATAAAATGTTTGTAAAACTAATGGGCAAGCATTCTTCTGATAACTTGCTCAGGGAAGTTAAAGGAGACAATCACAGCAAACCGGTCGAGACCAACCGTTGGACTGTAATGTACGGCGGAACTGCAAGCGGTTGCCATAATTTAAAAGAGCTGTTTAAAAAGTATTTCCTTAAGGTTAATTCTGAGTTTAAGGGTATCTATTGTATGACAAATATTGGCAACGGATTAAGCCTAACTCATGTCGGTTATCCTGGCCGAGCATTAATTGACACAAATTATTCTAAAGTATCAATAGAAGGATTTGGAAGAATAGTTTCTGATATTATATCTAAAACTCCCGTCGGATGTTTGAGCATTATCAGTGGCCCGCCAGGCACCGGCAAGACTTTTATGGTAAGAGGTATTATAGATGCGGCAGAGAAGGAAGCACTGTTTGTAATGATTCCTCCTGAAGTAGTTGCTTCTTTGTCTGGCCCTAATATGATACCTATGCTAATGGAAATCAAAGAATCTTACTTAGGCAAAAAGACTGGAGTTGTGTTTATTATAGAAGATGCCGACTCAATATTAGTACCCCGAGGCGTAGACAATATGAGTAGCATAACTACATTGCTTAATATAACGGATGGTATTTTGGGTTCGTTGTTTGACATTAAAGTTTTGGCTACCACCAACGCAAGCTCATTAGACTTTGATACGGCATTAACACGACCAGGAAGACTATCTTGTCGGTTGGTTGTAGAGGAATTAAACAAAGATGAGGCCATTGGGGCATATGATGCCTTAACTAATAGCCAAAAGGGAATAGAAGTTGTTAAAGGATCTATGACTTTGGCTGAAGTATATGCTTTAGCGTTTGGAAACGATTATATTTTTGAAGACAAGAAAGAGAAATTGGGATTCTGATAGGAGATGTTATGCCATTATTTATTCTTCAAAAAGTTCTTTATGATTGCGAGGGCGCATTTAAAAGTATACTTGCTGCTGACAATAGCAAAAAGGTGCTAAATAAAATAGCCAAAGCTTTAAAAAAGAAAGATGCGATTTATGGGCGTGCCAGAATAGAAGTAGATGATATAGTGTGTCATCAGGTAGAACAGTTAATGGGCCCTGTCCCAAATGACGGACAAAACGAAGCTGAATACTATGATAAGAAATTCGATGTTGAGTTTGATGAGAGAGAGAAGGCCAAAAAAATAGTAGCTATAAAGTATCAAATAGAGCCAGACAAAATATCAACAATGTATGACGAGGTTGATTATGAAATAATTCAACTAACTACAAGCGATGATTACTCTAAGCTTAATATAAAAAAGGGCAAAAAGATATGGAAGAATACGAAGGATGCCTTGTGGTAGCATTAAATAAAGGTTGACAAAAGTTTCTAAGAAAGAAGAGCATATGAATCCACAAATATTGATAGAGTATATTAAGGCGAATGGGCTGGATGCCTTATCGAATAATAAAAAGACAGATGTCAAAAGACACAAGTCTTATCCTAATTTGGTTATGCTTAAGTACAAACAAATCGAGGCCGACTTTAACGACGAAATAGTTAGAATTTGCCGTGGTATTATATTAGACGAATCAAATGATTGGCAAGTAGTAAACTACACGTATTCAAAGTTTATGAATTATTCCGAAGGTAGCGCCGCCAAGATTGATTGGGATAACGCAAGAGTATACGAAAAGTTAGACGGCTCGCTATGCCAATTATATTACTATGACAACAAGTGGCAAGTAGCAACCAGTGGTACACCTGATGCATCAGGCCAGGTGGGAGATTTTAAATTCACTTTTGCTGAACTCTTCTGGAAAACTTGGAATGAATTAAAATATAAACTTCCGATAGACACAAATTATTGCTACGCACTTGAGTTGATGACGCCATTTAATAAAGTAATCGTACCTCATAAAGAATGCAAGTTAGTATTACACGGTGGCAGAAACTTAAAGACAATGAAAGAATTGAATCCTGTAGTTGAAGCACACCTGAATGGCTGGAAATGCGTTGAGACATTTTCCCTAACCTCATTGGATGCCGTTTTGGAAATGGCCAAAACTTTGGACCCGTTGAAACAAGAAGGATTCGTTGTATGCGACTGGAATTATAATAGAGTGAAATTAAAGACTGAGCAGTACGTAAACTTGGCCCACTTAAGAGATAGCGTGGGAGCTTCGCTCCGTCAAATGTTAGAGGTGGTTAGAAAGAATGAAGGCTCCGAGTTCCTTGTGTACTTCCCAGAGATGACGAAAACGTACTACGATTTGAAAATTAAATATGAACATTTGCTCGGCCAAGTCGAAGGCTTTTATGATGCTATTAAACACATAGATGATAGAAAGATATTTGCCTCTTATGCCACCACCCAACCATTTAGTGGTTTATTATTCGGCATTAAGTATGGCAAGATATCTTCATTTAAACAAGGGCTGGCAGATATGAATGTTAGGTCTTTAGAAAGCTTAATGGGAATGGAGTCAAAGAATGAACCAAACGTATGATTGTAAAAAGCATTTTCGTTTAACCAAGTATTCTATAGCTTGTTTTGCTATAATGTTTTTGGCCGCATTAGGTGTCGCGTTTTCTGTAGGAACAACGCACGGAATGTCTATAATAATTAATGACATTGTGTATCCCGGAAGCTATGAAGAGTTTTGTGTAGGAAAGCCAGCAGGAACAGAGTACCTACATTGTGATGGTTTTCTCGGCGGTACACTAACACGATGGTTTTGTAAATAGGTAGTACACTATGGGCAAGTTTATACAAGAATGGATTATGGGTATTAAGATTGTTTTTTGGTTTGTTATAATCACTTTGTTTATAACATCTTTTATAGCCTTAACTATAGGAATACTAAGTTTGCTTATATACATTGGACATTATATTGCGGTGACAATATTTTTATTGTTGCTATTTATATTTGGTGTCCCGACACTGTTTGCGTGGATAGATAGGAGTAAGGAATAATAATGAGGCGCAGAGCACACATAGAATTTTTAGGACATACTTCTGTACAAGTCACAACTTTTGCCCACCAAAAAATATTCGATTTGGGTAAATTAAAACAAGACGGAGTACAGGTTGACTTGGTTACTTTGAAAAAATTGAAGCCAAGTGAGCGTCCGCCGTTTCGTTTTGGCTGTAGCATTGGTGATGGAACTTTAGGAAACCCTTTTAATGTTTCCGTTACCGCGAAAACGGCTGAATCAGAAGAGAGTGTCATTGCCCAACTCACCATATACGACGGGAAAGAAAAAACTTTGGAAGTTGATTTGCCCAACTAAGGAGATATAATGTTACCACACGCTATGGATAGAAAAGAATTTTGTGACGTTTGTTTCAAAGAGATGGAAGTAACTCATTCTTTTGTTAGAGAGGACGAGCAAGCTGTCGAGGTAGAATACAAGTGTAAATGTGGGTATAAGATTACTTTCGAATACTGGGGCAAGTTTGTAGAGATGTATAAAAAGATGGGTGAGAAATCAATACCTGATGCGCCCAGTTTTGAAATGCCTCAGTCAGATGAACTTGGAGAAAATAAAAGGTAGGAATATAAAATGACATTTTGTTGGTTTGGAATACACAAGTGGAGTAAATGGGAGTTGTTGCCCCGTTTGTATAGCGCACACCATTGGGAATATTGTAGAGATGTTCACGATTACGACTTCAAATATCAGAAAAGAGTCTGTCAAATTTGTGGAATTACTAAAACCAAAAGGGTGGTTTATCCCGCCGACCAGAAGGAGAATTGAATGACAGCTATAGTTGGCCTTGTTGAAAATGGAGTTGTGTGGGTTGGTGGGGATTCGGCAGGAGTTCGTTCAGACGATTTTTCATTGGTAGTTAGAAAAGATGAAAAAGTGTTTGTTAACGGCCCAGCAATCTTCGGTTTTACTTCCTCATATCGCATGGGTAGTCTACTTAGATATTCTCTTTCCATACCAGGACAGATGGAGGGGCAGGCCGACGAGGCTTTTATGAACACATCTTTTATTGATGCCGTTCGTAGTTGTTTTAAATATGGTGGTTATGCTTCTTTGGTAGAAGAGAAAGAAAGCGGAGGAACTTTTATAGTAGGGTATAAGGGCCGCATTTATCAAATAGCATCAGACTATCAGGTAGAAATACCTATAGATGATTTCACGGCTTGTGGCTGCGGTGCTCAAATTTGCTTGGGCTCTATGTGTTCAACACAAGGCCAAGAGCCGGAAAAAAGAATACAGACTGCGCTCGCGGCTGCCGAGAGATTTTCTGCAGGGGTAAGAAAACCTTTTATTATAAAGAGTTTATAAAAATGAAGCAATGTAAACACGCAAGTGCGATAGAGATAGAAGTGCCTTATGATTGTAAATATTACTGGTGCCCTCGGTGTGGTGCTTTAAAAAAAGATGAGGCTATAAATGGAAGATATGAGTGGACAGGCAGCGAAACCGAATGGGTTAATGAATACAATGCAGGCAAATGGAAAAAGCCTATAGATGGAAAATAAGAGGCAGTTATGATATATGGAGTTAAACAATATAAATTAGATTCTGGCCGAATACTTGTGGCAAACTCAGATCAATCGACAACGGAATATCTAGCAATACATTGTGTGCCCTATAAAATTTGCCGGCATGTTGGACGATTTCCTAATGCCTCAAACAATATTCGTTATAAGGTGACGGCCAGCGCAAATTTTAATGTGGGGGCAATGATGTTTAAAATAATAGAAAAGGATGACAGAGGCAAAATATTACAAACTCACTTTTATCAGAGTAGAGAGCAGTTTCTTTGTTGGTTGAGGATACACTCCGAAGATGGCTATTATTTCGTAGATTTTTATCCGTTCGACCAGGAATACAAAAAGATTAAAGTGCCAATCAAAAAGAAGAATCTTGCGGGGTATATTTATGTAAAATATCCGTCTTTTGTTGGGTGGCGAAAATATAGAGGAAAGATTTAAAGGAGACACTTATGAGTTTAGCAGAAGATATGAAAAAGTTAGCCAAGGATTGTGATACTGGTGCGGCGAGCACTCTCTATCGCGGGGTTGTTGGCACAATTTTTTATTCCGCTCAAGGCGGGGATTTTAGCACGGAGGTCGATTTTGAGGCCGAAGACGAAATGTATCTGGCCAAAGACATGCTCGAAAAGGATGGGTTTGTGGTTGAAGAAGTGGGAGATTTCGTACTTGGTGTGAGCTGGAAGGTGTGAATGTGGCAGGTAATTTTTGTAATTTAAATCAGAGAAGACATAATAAATATATGCCAGCTTACTTAAAACAAGTTTATAGAAGGTTTTTGGCCATAAGTGAGGGGCTTAAAACAAAAAATGAAAAAAGCGTATCTAATAATGGCCAGCACTGGAGAATATGATTGGCAAAAAGAATACCCTGTGGTTGTGTGTTTTGACAAAGATGAAGCAAATAAATATCTAAATGATGTTAGGGCGGAGGCAGATAAGGTTAGGTTATTATACCAAACTCGAAGCATCCAACCTACCCCTGGGTGTAATACTCTTGATTTAAAAATGGAAAGTTCAGATACATGTTATTTTATATCTGAAGTAGACTTATATGAAAAGGAGAAGTAATTTTATGAAGTGGCATCGTGATAGTGATAGTGTAGAAGAGTTTGATGAAACTGGTAATCAAAAACAGCGTCGTGCTAAGCGTTTTCAAAATAAGAAAAAAGACCGCCGCAGGTTTGACAGAGACGACAACGAATTGTTTGACCGAAAAGATGGTGATGACGAAGATGATTACTTAGAATACTTGCAGTGGTCAAATAAAGATGAATGATTTTATATTATTGACATTAATGCTTTTAATCTGCTGGTTAGGCTGTAGAAAAATAAAAGAAATACTAAACTAAGGAGTTTTAAAATGAATATTTTCAGTACGTCAACCGATAGTTCTTCCTCTACCTCGTCTAAAAAGAATGCTAAAAAATCTTCCCGCCACAAGCCGAGCAGTGGTTTGCTTAAGAAGCGCCTTAACAAACGCACTATTCGAAGACTTAATATGAAGGTTGCTCGTTGGGAACGGAATGCGGCCGACCCAAGCAAGACCTCTAAGCGAAAAAAGCCCCAGCGTCTGGGCGGCAAGGTGGCCTCTCGGAATAAGTGGGATACCAACGGTCTCAAGAAACAGATTGCTTTGCTTCAAGAAAGGAAGTAGTTATGTTTTGGAATAAGAAACCTAAACAAGATAAAATTATTCCGTCTGATAAAGAATTAACGGATGCTTTTGCAGAAGCTAATAAAAACTTATTAAATAGTTTGAGTGGATTTCAAACTTTAAATGCGGCCGTTAAAGATATAGATACAGACATCTCTTCTCTTTCTCAATCTATCGTCTTGCTTTCTCAGGCGATTGCTAAACTAGATGAGAGACTTAGAGTAGTGGAAGACCAGTTGGTCATGCCAAAAGTTAAGTTTACAAACAATTGAGGGAAACATGGACGATACATTATTTTGGAAGTATAAATTAGAAGAGCAAAACGAAATGAACCACTCTGAAAAGCACAGAATTTCAGAATCTCTTGGCGACTTTAAAGAAGGATATATAAAAATATTGTCTTTAAAGAGACGCTTTATGCAGGGTGACCAATACCATCACGTGCTCAACACTTGGAAAAAAGAATTAGATGCTATATTTGATTTAGCGGAAAGGCAACTTAAATGAGTTTAAATCTTGGCACAAGTTTAAAGCTTGGAAAAATATTGGGAGTTGATGTAGACTTGCACTGGAGTGTGTTAGTTATTGTGTACCTTGTTATTAACGGCGTAGTCAATAGCTACATTCCAATGAGACACCCTGACATAAGCATTGTGGCCAGTATAGCCATGTCCGTTTTCATGTCTGTTTTGTTTTTGGCATCAATTCTGGCACACGAGTTGGCACATTCCACAGTGGGAAGAAAATATGGAATAGGGTTTATGGGTATTACTTTATTCGCCTTGGGCGGAGTGGCAAAAATGAATCCATACAAACCTATCCCGAGTGCTAAGGCTGAATTTTGGATGGCGTTGGCTGGGCCAGCTATGAGTTTTGCCATAGGCATAGCTTGTGGAATATTTTGTCTGTTAGGAAATGTGTTCGTTCCAATATTTTATTTTATTATTCCAGAACAATATCTTCTGATGTTGGTTGGCATTTATGCATACTGTGTGACTATAGCTTTTTATACTGGGGTAATAAACATTGTGTTGGGGGCATTCAATCTCTTTATTTTAGGATACCCTTTGGATGGTGGCCGAGTTTTGAGATCAACCATTTGGGCTATATCTAAAAACTATAAATTGGCAACACTGTGGAGTGCTAATATAGGAAGAGTGTTTGCCGTATTGTTTGCTTTCACCGGTGTGTTAATGGCAATTGGGTATACTGTTCCGTTCTTTGGCACAGGTGTTGCGGGCGGAACTTGGTTGTTTATTATTGCATTTTTGCTTTTTGCAGCAGCCACATCTGAACTGAAACACTTAAAGGAGACCTAGAATGAGTCAACCAAAGTTGGCACAAAAAATTAGATATCATGCATATAAAGCTCGGACTATTATTGAAGATATAGCCAAGCGCGAGGATTTGGAGTCCGACTTAAGAGGGTTGTGTGCAAGAGGTTCGTCCATACTTTGGGAAGAGCTGGATAGGGGTGGGCTGAAATCAGAGATAGTTTATAACCCTGGCCATGTGTTTGTTTATTGTCAAGGGTGGTATGTAGATATTACTGCTACACAGTTTGGCTTAGGGCGCACTATTGTTTGCAATGAAGCAACCGCACAAAAGTTATCTGCTGGAGAATATAATATAGCAGGACAAAAAGTATTTCCAGATTGGCATCGAGAGTGTGCGTTTGGAGTATTTAAAAGCTCTATGGAGTTTAAATGTTGGCAGGACACAAACGGTTTTGTCCCAAGCTATGGCATAATTAAACCCGATGATTCTGCCGTTATTAAGAAACAAAAGATAGCTCGACTGTTTGAAAGAAAAATCACCCAACCATTAAGTGAAGAAAGTGTACCCCTAGAACAAATCGGAGGATCCAAATGGACAGACCAAAACTTAAGCCAACCACAAAAAAATTGCACCCTAATGGAAAAGGTAGTGGCCGCCGTCCGTTGCTGGTGGAAACAGATAAGTTTGACTTAAATTGGAATCAAACTTTTAAAAAGTCTTGGTGGAAAAGATTATTGGCGTGTATAAAAGGATTATTTAAATGATAAAGAAAATATGTTTATTTGCCGTATTTATGGCAGTTGCCATGTCGTTTTCTGCCAAGGCTAATGATGAAGAATATAAAACATGGACAACAAGTAGTGTAACAGTTACGAGAATAGTGGACAAGCAAACAAGCGTGTGTTGTTATGTTACAGCGAAAGGTAGTATTTTTTGTATCGCTGCTTGTGGCTTGTAATACATTCTAAGGAGAATAAATGAATAAAGGAATGCTGGGTGTGTTGGCTATTATTTTTGCTTTGGTGGTTTCAGGTGTGTTAGTACGCAAATCTTCTGATGATTATAAGTTAGCTCAAGTTAAACAAGCCCAATGGACTACTACAACAATTATTTATAAAAAGCAAATCAAGCACACAGGAAATTGGTATTCTGTACCAAAAAAAGCTGTAAATGTTAATTGCTATCAAAAACAACACGGCCGAGAGTATTGCTTTTGCAAAGACTCTAATTATGAGAGCTGTCAAAGTTGTCCAACTTATGACAAGTATTGTGAATATGATTACGAAAGACAAAATCTTGTAGAGGTATTGTCTATTACCGGCGAACACGATTTTCCTTATTGGCCTAATATACAAATTCAAAATAGCGATGAGATGTTAGAATCTTCGATTAAATTTGAGGTATTTTTTAAGCTAGAGGACAAAGAAGTTGTTTATAGGGCCAAAAGTTTAGAAGAACTCGAAAAATTTGTTGTAGGAAATATATGGAAGATAAAGATAAATTCTTTGGGACAAGTGTTTCCCAAAAGCCCCCAAAATCTATAAAAGATAAAGTTCATTTTATAATTACCTTCATATTGGTGTCTGGATTTATAATAACACAGACAGCATATGTTGCCGAAAGAGCAAAACTTTCTTTTATATACGTGGCATTTATTTTGGTATGTATTACGTTGATTAGCAATATAGATAAAGTTTTTAAATATTTTTATAAGGAGTGAACAATGGCTTTAGAAACAACTACAAATTCTGTGTCCGACCTTGTACGACAAATAAAAAGCAAGTATATTACCGCCTATGTGAATGAGTTTACGGAAGAGAGTGCCAAGATATTTTATAATGATCTTCGCACAGCCGCTGCAAATGAGCAGTCTATTCTTCCAGTAATAATCGATTCATATGGTGGCTATTGTGATTCGTTATTGTCTATGTTAGATTGCTTGTTAAACTACCCCGGAAAAATAGCAACAATAACTATGGGAAAAGCAATGTCTTGTGGCTCTATTTTGTTGGCTTGTGGTAGTGCCGGCATGAGATACGCATCACCCAACTCAAGGGTGATGGTGCATAATGTGTCAGCAGTTGCGTGGGGAAAAGTTCCAGAAATGAAAGTTAGCGTAGATGAATCTGCTCGATTAGAGAAGCAGATTTTTCACATTATGGCCAAACGATGCGGGCAAGAAAAAGATTACTTCCTTGACTTGATGAAGAAGAATGGCAACGTAGATATATATCTTACGCCTGATATGGCCCTCAAGCATAAAATTGTGGACTATATAAGAGTTCCAAAACTTGATGTAAATGTGAAAGTTAGTTTGTCTCTTGAATAAATACAGAAGGAGTTTAAAATGAATGACACTAGAGTTAGGTACAGTTGGAATAAAAAGGTAGAGCTAAAAAAGGTTGAAGACAATAGCGATGATGGCATTGTTAAGTTTAAGAAAGTCATTAAGCGTAGCCCAAAAAATACTCTGGTGACTATTCGCGACAACAATTCAATCTATTTTGGCATTGCTCGCTGCAAACTTTCCGTTAGTATTATGGACAAGAAAGAAGGAAAATATGGGGCTACTACTAGAGCACAGAGTGCAAAAGACTCCTATTCTACCGTACATGAAGCTTTGTACATTGATGACTCTGGACTTTCAGGCCGGGTTGAGATAGATAATATTGTAAAGCTACTAGAATACTTTGACAATCTCGACGCCATTATGGTGCAAAAAGCACAGAATGCACAGAAAGAATAAATATGGACTTTGTACCAGATATTTCTGATACCTTGTTTGTATGGAATAGTTTAGACCAAGCCAAGAGAGGTATCAATCCGTATGGCAAAGATATAGCAGAAGTATATGTTAAGCATTTAATTCCGCATAAGTTTGATGTAGAGAATGAGTCTGATGCTTGGAAGTATGCTAGCAGAACATTATACTCTATACTTAAGAATTTTTGCGAGATGAATTGTGTTCATGCTAACGTAAATGGACAAGAGATAGGCGATTGGATGGACGATTTTGAGTTAAGGCATAAGTGTGATGTTAGAATTTATAAAGAATTGCCAAAGAAGAAAACTAAAAAAAGGAGAAAATAAATGGCCAAGATTATTTTTACAGTTGAAGATACGGCCGCAGGAGTTCAAATTGGGGTGAAGAACGAAACTATCATTATTAACCCGAACGAAGAAAAGACCGCGGCACAAAGGTTGTCAGAACAAATTGTGGCTTTTATTAACTATCTTGAGCAACAAGATAGCGGAGGCTGTGACGAATCGAATTGCGGCAGCAACTGTCAGGGAGGATGCGGGAAAAAGGACACTGGCATCATTGTATAAGTTTTAAAAGGAGAGCCTGTATGAAGTATTTAATAGCATTCTTTGTTATATTTACTGCGTCTTGTATGTCTGGTGGGCTTCATTCTGTTCGTCCTCTTACTATTAGCGAACGAGGATTGGTATATTTAATAGTACGGCGTGCAGAAAAAAGCGACAATAAAGATTATTACTTAGATAGATTACAGGCTCTCTTAGATACCGCCGAAGCGACATCAGAAGAAATAAAAAACTTAATAGTCAGCAATACAGATGTAGGTTTAGATAAGGCTAAAAAGGAAACTTTGCTTGGTGCTAAAAAAGCAGGCCTTAGTGTAGAGGAGTATACGAGTATAGAGGAAAGACGAGAATCTCGTTCTATAGGCCAGTGGTCTAAAATAAAAGCTGAGCATTTCGATAAATATTTTTATATCTCGCGTGACGACGTAAATAATATCTTTATACATATCAGAATATATCTCTACGGGGACAATATACAAATATCAAAAGTATTATTGTTAGAGGACAATATGGAGAAGCACTTAAGCATTCCAGGCTCAAGTTTTAATATAAAATTTGTCGACAAGAAAGACGCGGATGTTTTTGAGATTAAGATAGATCCTACGGAATGGCCTTCGAGTGTAAATTGGGCTGGGGTAGATTATCAAACGTGTGCTCATGAAGTGCTTCATAATCTTGGGATAGGTGATGAGTATGATTATATCGAACAACACGCAATAAATAAATATCTATCTATAGAAGTGAGATTAAGTTTATTTTTATATCAAATGGGCATAGTTCTACCTAAGGACGCAGATAAAGGGATAATGTCTAGTCAATACAATAGACCCCTTGATAGACATATATGTGCGGTGGTTAGGTTAGATAATAAGTGCATTGAATCTAGATTAAAACATTAGACAAAGGTTATTTAAATGGGCTCTAATAAAAAGTTCGATAAGGTTATTGTTTTGGATTGTGAAATGTCTTGTTGGGCAGATAAACAGGAGCAAGGGGCACAGAGGCCGGAGATAATTCAGATAGGTATTTGTCTTCTTAATATGCGAACAGCTTGCATAGAAGAAGAACAAGGGTATTATATTAAGCCCAAGTATTCTGTAGTTTCAGAATATTGTACCGCTCTTACTAACATTACACCCAAGATGGCTAAGAGTGGAATTTCATTATCTGATGCGTGCAACTCTATAATGAAAAACTATGGCTCAAGAAACAGAATAATTGCTACATTTGGTAACGATACAAAAAAGTTTAGAGAAGACTGTCTTTTAAAGAATGCAGAATATCCTTTCGGGCAACGCATTATAGATGTAAGCATTTGGTTTCATTTAAAAGACCTTATGTCTAACACTAATGTTGGACTTATGGATTGTTTAAAGATTGCTGGTTTACAATTTGATGGAAGGCAACATGATGCAGTGTGCGACGCAAGAAATACTGCACGACTATTAATATATCTAACACGAGGTAGAAAATGAGTGATAAGGTTCCAAATACACAAAAGGCATTAGGCATATTGAAGGGTGTATCTAAAATAAATACGTTGTTTGATTGCAATTTTTCATATATAACCCCGTATCATATTTTAATAAAAGATGTCGAAGACATCGAAAGTATACCTTATTATTACTATCCTGGTTTTGCTAGACCGTGCCCGCTATTTCCTAGACATGGTTTTGTGGAAAGCAGAACAGTGTCTGCCAGCGAAGAGTTAAAGAATTTATTAAAAGACGTAAAAAATGAAGATGCTTTTGGAGAAATTGTATTAGGGCCACATTTGAAAGATATACACCACAATGCCGTTTATACATCTTCTGGACTACTTTCTGTTGGTCCTGGGAATGATGGAGCTACAGGCGGAAAAAATAGTATAAGCTTTCCTGTCGGGCCTACAAAATTTCCAAGCAGTTTTTGCAAAGATGTAAAAATTAAAAAAGGAGAGGCAATATATCTAGAGTCTATTTTTAATGGTAATGTAGATACGCTTTGTTATATTACACAAGTACGCGGCGGTCCGACTTTAGATGGGTTTGCTGAAGACTATGTACCAGAAGATATGAAAGTTTCCAAGGTGGTTATCCCTTCTCAAGATTTGCTTAAATGGGAAAAGGAAGTTCAGACATTTAAATCAGGCACAGTGGTATATGGAAATGGGTTTACTTTAGCAAGCCATGCTGCCATACACTGCGTACTTCACCAAGTGCCTTTTGTTGTTAGCAAGAAACCTAATATTGGTGATATATTAAAGGCAACCGAAACAAACAAAGCAAACAAATTATCTAGAGAAGATTTTAACAAAGGTATTTGTTTTGCTCTTAAAATGAACAACGAGGAAGAGATAGGGTGTTATTTTAAGTATTGTTTGGCTGTATTACATAACTGGGCTTACTTAAAAAATTGCCCCCAAGCAAGCCAAATGTTAGGAGCAAGCGTGACTTTATTTGCTAAACTTTGCTCAGCACTATCTTTTGGAGAATATAGACATAATGACAAATGTAATTTGCTAAACAATGATATGCTGCGCGAGAGTGTGTATAAGACAGTATTATCCAAAGGGACTACATATTTATCTAAATTACCAAAAATCTATAAAACTTTTTATGCATCGCCATGGGAAGATGGCTTTGGAGGCATCCCTTGGGCCAGTTGTGCTTGGTATTCTTCTGCTATTTGGAAGACGGTTGTTGATATGTATAATAAGAAATCAAAAACACTATCCGATAAAGAAATCGCATCTTTAATGGATAATATTAATAGAACTGTTAATCTTGTTCATAATTCTGATTGGTGGTTTGATAAAATTTCCCAAAAGGAAGAGATGGATACAATCGCCAAATATCCTGGATTATCTGCACTTATGGTGGCCAGTACGTTTTATGAGGTATCAAAGGGCACAGAAAATATTAAGAAAGTTTACAAAAAACTGCCAAGCATAAACTTTTCTAGTTTTCCGTTTTTTAAGAATTCTAAAGGAAAACTTGTTTGTGCTTATATGCATCCCGAAGACGATGCGTTTAATCTTAGATGCAGTAAGTGTGGAGAATATGATTGTTGGTGTAATGTCAAAAAGAAAATTCCTTCTTCTATCAAAGCGACTGTAAAAATATGGAAAGAGGGTTCCGATGTAAAGTCTGAAAAAACTATAACACTTACCAACAAAGAGTTTGTGAGTATTAAGAAACAAGAATTAGAAAATGGAAAAGTTTATTTAAAGGTGATTCCAGCGGTAGGAGTTAAGCTTCCCACTGGCCGAATCGTAAAATGTGGAGGACTATAATGCAAAAACAATACTGCTACCATTCGCCAGAAGAAGTAATAAAAATAGATGATGTCCATTACTACTGTGCAGATAAGAATGGGGTTTCGGAATTTAAGGGAGATGCGGTTATTAATTTGACTGGCAGACCAAATGTTCCTCATTTAAATATTCCAGAATTAGATGTGCATGTAAACAAAACATATGAAGAGTTGGTTGTGTCTTGGCCAGATTTTGGTGTGCCGAAAGTTAAAGCAACCTTTTGGCAAGCCTTACATGATTATATATCATCTAAAAAATGGATTAAGGTGTGTATACATTGCGAAGGAGGACATGGCAGAACTGGAACCGCCATTTGCTCTTTGTTAATATCTACTTGCGGATGGGATGCGATGTCTACAGTAGAGTACGTCAGAGATATATTTTGCGAAAAATTGGTTGAAACCCCAGAACAGTGTGCTTACCTTTGTGAGTTGGATGAAGAAGTAAACAATCGCAATATAGAAGAAAAAGATATACCAGTATCTTCGATGGTTTTGCTTGCCGCTGAAGCAAACAAAACTAGCAAGATTGCAAAAAGGGAAGTCGGCCTTTCTTATGACGACGGAGAAAAAGATGATGGCAGTAGAACATTATAAGTTTGCTCTTATTGAAATGACTGCACAGGATTTTGAAACAATAGATTTCCTGTGCCGTCGGGCACACAATGTGAATTATTTAATTGGCGATGATGATGTATTTATATCGTTCAATCGCAATGATAACGATGGCTTTGGGTACATGGAAAGTTTATTCGCTACAGTAACTATGCGTATTCCGCCATGGCTTAAAAAATGTTTTAAGGTTGCAGAGTGCAAAGGTATGTCAAGCAATATACGTGCTGCAAGCGAACACATGAAAAAGTCATTTGAAATTTTATTGGAAGTAAACAAAAATTTGAAGGAAAAACAGAATGTTTAAGTTAGAAAATAAAGAGTTTGTGTCATTGAATTTTGCCAAGACTCACTATGTATCCAGTGACGATGTAGCCACAGAAGTTTTGCATGATTTAAACTCTCGGTTCGATACTATGATTATGTCGGAGATTTCAGATAAACATTGTGTGTGGGATCCGGGCGGTATGCTTATGATGAATGACGATGTGTTTGAATTCGACTTGGGCAATATAATTATAGATTGTAAGGCCCAACACTTTAATGAGTTTGTTGTGTTCATTAAAGACTATAAACCACGTGGAAATAAAATCAAGTACGTTAAAATACACAGCAATCATTCTTGTATTTGTATTACTCCAGAAGAGTTTGATGTTTTAAAATTCTTGGTAAACAATCCAGATTTGGAAAAAAAATCTGCTGAAGTTCGAGCAGAAAGAATGCGTCGGATTCAAGGGCTGGTTGATGATGGACATTTAATTCAGGCTGTTAAAGATGCAAACGGAAACATTGTAGATATCAACAAATTGGCCAAGAAAATTCCAAAGGATGTAAATTAAATGAGACTTAGCAAACAGGCGGCGATTAATTTGGTAGAGATATTTTTGTCTCAGTATTTTAAAATAAACTGGAAGTTTTGGGATTGTGACAAACACTATCGCAAAGGTATAAAAGATATACAAGACATAGATTTTGTTTTGCATACCAGTGTTGAAACAGGTTTGTTAGAACTTAATATAAAATCATATGGAGAATAGTTATGGCCCAGGAATTCGAGGATTATAAGATAGATGGAAAGAGTGTAGATATTATTTGGGATCCTATGGATTTGTGGGGAGATTTGAGACACAGAGGTTTGGCACGATTTGACGGAGGGCTGTTTTGTCCAATAATAATGTCGTCTGCAAACGCAGTGATATTTGATACAAAACTATTTACTAAAGAAAATCTTATAAACATTGACCCTGCTTGGAAGCAAGCGTTTGAAAAGATAGACGACAATGTTAAATCATTTTGGGCTCGAAAGGCTTGCACGTGTGGTGCGTGGGCAGTGTATGGCAGAAAGTGGGCAGGACATTCTTCGACTTGCATGATAAATGATACCTGCTGTGGCCCAAAAAATAACGACGGCCAAAGCGAATGTTTGAAGTGTAAAACGAAAACGATAAGTATATTTGGGTGGAACAGTATAATCAACCTTTGTCCCAACAAACAATGCGAGTGGTTTGAAAGGTAAAATATGAAAATTATAGATTCATTAGACTTTATAGGAAAGATTGTTTGCGAGTGTATATTGGGCCTCTTTTGTTTGCTTTCAGGATATTCTGCTATTATAAACTTTCTGTACGGTAGCATTATTCTCGGAATATTTTCTATACTGTCATTTGCAGTTGTCGTATGGGTAATTTTTAATTTAGTTGATTGCCACACCCCATTAAACTTATATTCTGGAAAATATTTAAAATTAATGAATAGAGACGGATGGGATTATGTTGAAAGGACCAACACAGATAGGGTTGCTTTTATTGTTCCGTTGTTAGAAGATGAGGTTGGCGACAAGCATATTATTTTTATTAAAGAATTCAGAATTCCTTTGCAAAAGTATGTTATCAGTTGTCCTGCCGGATTAATTGGAGACAATGGCGGGGAAGAAACTATAATGGCTGGCGCTGCCAGGGAGCTTTTAGAAGAGACTGGGTATAAGGGATGTCTTATCCCATTGACTCGTGGGCCAAGTTCAGCCGGCCTATCTAACGAGATTATAGATTTCTTTTTGGCCGTTGGTCTTAGGAAAGTTGAAGACGCCAAAGGCGATGGCACAGAGGATATCGAGGTTTTTAAAATTCCAGTGTGCGAGGCATATTCGTGGCTCGCAGAACAATCTTGGGAACCTAATATCTTAATTGATTCCAAGGTATACTTAGGTCTATATTTCGTTTCAAAGTGTATCGGTAAAGTATTATGAAAAATATTTCCAAAGAAATAGGAAAGTCATCTCTTGCATACATTATATTGTGTGTCGGGCTGATATGGATGTCTAAAGTAGCTATACAGAGTAACGACTTATTGTATGCGTGGGTGTTTATATTCACATCTAATTTGCTTACCCTAACTTATTTGTTTGGGTTAAGAAAGTATATTAAACAATTGCAGGAGAAAAATGTTAAATAATCACATAGCTATCTTTGGTGGCTCGTTTGATCCGCCACATTGTGGACACCAATATGTTTGTCATTGGTTAAAGTATTCGTTGAATATACAAGAAGTGATAGTAGCTCCAGTATATCAACACACTTTTGGTAAAATTTTAGCTCCCTTTGAAAACAGATTTGAGATGTGTGATTTAATGTGCAAGGGTAATTCGTATTCTTTTGCTTCACGGGCTGAACAGGGTCGGCCAATACCCAACACATCATACAACCTTTTGAAACATTTTAAAGATACATATTGCAATTCTGCTCCTATGGTGTTGGTAATAGGGGCAGATTGCCTTAAAGACATTACCTCTTGGGATAGATGGCAAGAGTTGCCAAGTTTAGCAAAGATATTGGTAATTGATAGGTTTGGCTGTGAGAATGTTGACGCACCATTGGATGTGTTAAGATATCCCTTAAGTGTTTCTTGTGCAAGCAGTTCTTTGGTAAGAGATAAATTAGCTAAAGGAGAAAGTGTCGAAGGATTGGTTTCCTATAAAATAGGAAAGTATATTTATAAAAACAAACTTTATGGGGTTAAATGATGGGCGAGAAATTATATGTGCAAACTTTGGCAGAAGATGCTTTTATATTATATCTTTCCGGTGCCGCCGAAATGAAAAATGATAGAGAAATATGGACCACAAATCAATCGGGGGAAAGAATAACAATAGAGTTTGTAAATGATTCTTCAGACAACATTATTGTGAGAGGTTTTTATGCAAACGGAAGTAAACGCTGGGAAAATAAACTTAAACCTAGCGAACAAGTATCGTGTGGATTAACAGGAATATCTTCTGGGTGGTACTCGGATGGCACTATAATGGATGATAATATACGATATATAAACGGGAGGAAACAACAATGAAAGGATACCAATCTTGGTCTCTTAAATAAGTTATACGGAGTTAATGATGAGTGATGAACCATATATCAAAACTATAATAGAGAATACTTTTATACTTTGGCTTTCTGGCGTTGCTAAAATGAGAAATGATAATGAAGTGTGGACCACTAATGAGGCAGGAGAAAAAATAACAATAGAGTTTGTGAATAAGTCTTCAGATAACATCATTCTTAGAGGGTTTTATGAGGACGGCAACATACGTTTCGAAAATAAATTTAAACTTAGCGAACAAACATCATGGCGTCTTACAGGAACACACGTTTCATATAATATGCTTAATGAGATTAAAAGCTGCGAAAAATATAAAGATGGACATCATATAGAATGAATAAAGACATAAAGCTTATTGTAGGTTTAGGCAATCCTACCAAAAAATATGCTCTGACTCGCCACAATATTGGTTTTATGATGGCAGATTGTTATGCGAACGCTAACAAATTTAAAAATGGAACTATCAAAGGAAACGATATAAGAATTAAATATACTGACAGCTCAGTTATTCTTTTGAAGCCCCAAGACTATATGAATAATTCTGGCATCTCAGTTCGTGCAGTTAAAGAACAATTAGAGATAGAAAATAAAAATATATTAGTCATACACGACGAAATGGATTTGGACTTCGGTATTATGAGAGTCAAGGCCCAAACCAAAAATACACAGCATAACGGAATAAAATCAATAGCACAAAATATAGGAAATGATTTTGCCAGACTAAGATTTGGTATAGGACGTTCTAAATATCAGACTGGATATGATTATGTCTTGTCTCCTTTTGCTAATGGAGAAAGAAAATGTATGTGTGAGTTAAGTATTACGGTCATCAATATTATAGATTGCTTCGTTGAACATGGTGTCCAACAAGCTATGCAACAGTTTAATTCAGGAGTTAAAAATGGACTTTGAGAATTTTGTTCAAGAGATTTTGCGTAACGCAGAAAACAACACCCTTCAAAACGGAGTGTGCAAACAAATTACTTACTGTCAAGCTGTTTCCATAGCCTTACGTTCCGATCAACTTGCATCAGAGAGTGTTAGCCGGCCTACTAATGAGAAAAGTATACAATGGCAAGTTGATATATGTTACCGCCAACGTCAGGAGCAACCAAATGAGTAGCTTTAAAGCTCGACGTATATGTCGCGGAATATATTATGCCGTGGCAAGAAAAGGCACTATATGGTGGCAAAACCCAGACTTAAGATTTCATCTTAATGTAAGACAGGATAATCTTCTTTGTTTTAAAAGATTATATAGTAGAATAGATAAAGTTTATGCTTGGCAGATAATAATTGGCCGATTTCAAGTTGTAATGTTTCCAAGTTTATGGAGAAGAATAAAATGAATTACCCAGAATCAAAAGAAATTGGCTGTGGTTTTTTCTATGCAATATCTCCCAAGCACACTTGTTGGTGGATAAATGCTGACACAAAATATCACGATAGTGTGAGATATGATATTATTTTAGGATTGAATAGACTATACTATAGAAAATATCAAGCATATGGCTGGCAACTTACATTAGGAAGATTTAAAATATTATACATTCCTTAATAGGTGGTTTATGTCAATATTTGCATTATTAATTTTATTTCAAATAAAACATTTTGGGGCCGACTTCCTTTTACAAGGAAAGTATATGATGGGCAAATTTAATCGCGACTGGTCATTCTTTTGGCCTCTCGCAGCCCACGCAGGAGTGAACGGACTTTATACTTTGGTTATATGCTTGGCAGTTGGCCCTAACTTTTGGTGGCTTGCCTTAGTTGACACAGTTACTCATTTCTTTATTGACCGTCTGAAAGCTGGCCAAAATTACTTAGGCCGATTCAAACTTATGTCATCGAGCGAAATGAACGAAAATATGGAGTTTTTAAAAATAGAACACGCCTTGGGCCAAGAGTATGATAAAAATATATTGAAAGCTATTAGGCATAATTCTTACTTTTGGTTGGCTTTAGGATTCGACCAAGCCCTTCATCAATTAGTTTATATTTTTATTATAGCCGTTTTAATGAATGCGATTTAACTCTTTGAGGTTTAAGGAGAATCGTTATGGCCAAAATAAGATATATCAGACAGAGAGATGAATATTCTTGTGGCCCGGTAGCAATAGTAAACGCTCTAAAGTTTATAGGAATAAATGCCACACATGACAGTGTTTGCTATGTAAGTATGCTTTGTAATTGTTGTAGAGAAACAGGGACAGAGCCTGAAGATATAGAACGAGCCTTCAAGGCATTGGAAGTAAAATTTAAACGAAAAATATTTCCGACACTGAAAGAGATAGATGACCATATAGATAATGGTGGCGCTTTGTTATTAGATTATTTTTGGTCGCCAGAAGACGGACATTATACTTTGTGTATAGGACGCACGCCTAAATATTATGTTTTTGTCAATGATGAAGACGATAAGACTATAGCAAGGCGTAAAAGAAATACTTTAAGAAACACTATGAAATGGTGTAGGGTAAGTGAAAACCCTTGGTGTTGGTTTATTTTTAAGGATAAAAAATGATAGATAGTTTATTAGACGATGATTTTTATAAACTGAGTATGGGACAGTTGGTATTCCATAAGTTTTTTTCTACACGAGTTGAGTATGAGTTCAGATGTAGAAACAATATCAAATGGACCAAAGCTCACTTGGGTATGATAAATCAAGAAATTGGCAAGTTTGTTAGTTTATATTTTACCGAAGATGAGATAGAGTATCTTTCAAAAATAGAATATTTCAAGAAAGACTACATCGATTTTCTGAAAACTTATCATCCGAATATCAACAACGTGCATGTAGACTTATTGAATGATGAGCTTAAGTTAAACATCCAAGGATATTGGGCGAATACTATTTATTGGGAGGTGCCTTTGTTGGCTATTATTAGTAGGGCCAACACAATATGGTCTGGGAATCATACCAATTCTTATGGATGGTTTAGAAGCAAATTTGAAGATAAATTGAAATATTTTAATACGCATCCCTTTCCTTTGTCTGACTTTGGCACTCGGCGACGATGCAATAGAGATGCACAAGAGTATGCGATATCTCGATTAGCAGACAACCCAAACTTCTTGGGAACATCGAATGTTTACTTGGCCAAAAAATATAAGGTGCGGCCTATTGGAACTCAGGCACACGAATTGTTTATGGCCGCGCAGGCTACATCAAAGTCGTTAGTTAATTTTCAGAAAGATGTTTTGCAAAGTTGGCTGGACGAATACAATGGGCAATTAAGTATAGCACTTACAGATACTATCGGAATTGATTCCTTTCTGAAAGACTTTGATTTAAATTTTGCTCAACGTTATAGTGGATTAAGACATGACTCTGGAGACCCCGAGGTGTGGGCAGATAAGGTTTTGGAACATTATAAAAAACTTGGCATTGATGCTAAAACAAAAACTTTGGTGTTTAGTGACGGACTTAATTTTGAAAAAGCGTATAGCTTATATCAAAAATATAAAGACGTTACTAATCCGATATTTGGCATTGGAACTTATCTGACTAACGATGTTCCTGGCCTAACTCCTCCGAATATAGTCATCAAGTTGGTGTCTTGTAATAATAAGCCGGTAGCAAAGATATCGGATAGTAATGGCAAATGTATGTGTAATGACAATGTATATGTTGATAATTTGAAAAAGGTATTCAATGCCAAGTAAAAAACGGTTAGTGCGTATAGCATATTATAGAATGATTATAGACGAGAGAAAATTATCAGACAGAATAAAGATAGATATTATTGATTTTGTAGATGAATTGCACAAAGAAGGCGTTATGTGGACCCAAATATTTCCTTTAGCTTCGTCTGAAGACATTAAAGTAATTTATAAAATAATTGAGCGGGAATTGACTATAAAATGATGACTAAAGAAGAGTTAGTTAGGCTTGCATACTTTAGAATGCTTAGTGTAGAAGAAAAAAGGCGACTTCGTTGGTTTTTGACTGTTGATTTTTTAATATTGAAGTTTATTATAAGATACGAAAAAGACTGGTGGGGCGACCAAGTTTATAAAACAATAGAAAAAGAATTGCTGAGGAAATAATATGATTAAAGATATCGATGGATTGATTAAGGATGTTTGTAAGCAGATTAGAGAACAGTGTGACGTCGCCGTCATTGGTTTAAGTGGCGGGGCTGATAGCACCTTGGTTGCCATTTTGTGTAAAGAGGCATTAGGTGCAGATAACGTAATCGGCGTACATTTACCCTACGGAGACACTGACTTGAAGACTTTCAACTCACGTTCACAAAAATTGTCCAGTCATTTGGGTATTAGAAGTGAGTTTATCCCGATTGGTGCCGCAGTGGATTCCTTGAAAGACACCATCGAGACACGCACGGTTTTGGAAACCATAGAACCTTTGTCTCAACTAAATGCAGGAAACATGCGTAGCCGTATGAGGATGATTGTGCTATACGCCATTTGTTGTAAGGAAGCGGAAGCAACAGGTAAGAGAGTGAGGGTGGTCGGCACTGACAATCTCTCTGAAAACTTCATTTCGTTCTTTACAAAATTTGGAGATGGCGGTGTGGACTTTAATCCTATAGCTACGATTTATAAGTCTGAAGTATATCAGCTTCTCGATTATTTTAGAGATAATAAAGTTATAGATAATGATATGGTTGACCGCATTCCTTCAGCTGGACTTTGGAATAATCAAACAGATGAAGGCGAGTTAGGATATACTTACTTTGAAATGGAAGAATCTATCCGCCGTTGTATGGCTGGAACTCAAGATATAACAAACAACCCAGTAGATAAATTTGTTTGGGAAAGACATATGACAGGATTGCACAAAAATAAAACACCACCTGTTTTTGAGCTTAGAAGTTATTGTGATTGATTGTTTCTGGTATTTTATCACTTTTGCTAATATTATCTTTGGCCCAGAGAGGTTGTAGGTTAGTATAATGGCATGCTTTTCTAAATTGCTCTGGGTCAGTTAAATCAAAACTGGACAATGGCATTATATGGTCGACATGCCATTTTCCGTAGTTTTCAAAAGTCATGCCACTTTGAAATTGTTTTTCTAAATAATTCATAAGCTCTGCGCGAGTACAGCCTAATGCTATTTTAATAGTCATAGGCTTAATTTTTCCGTTTATAGCTTTACTAATTCTGTTTCGTATATTGTGTCTTATTTTTTCTTGTGGGTCGGTCTTTAAGCGCATAAGGTATTTTTTATTTATTTTTTCTTTATTTTCTTTCCTATATTGTGACGACATTTTATTGTCGCATTTTCTACAATATGCCCCAAGGCCATCCTTGCTCCTATTACTTGGATAAAATTCATTTGCCAATTTTACTTGTTCGCACTTAGGGCATCGTTTATTTTCTGGCACTACTTTATCTATTGGTATAATAGACTTATAATATATTATTCTTTTGGCATTTGCGCACTCTTTGCAATCATCCGCCAGTCCGTCTTTGCTGTGTTTTTTGTTGTGGAATGCTTCTTTTGGTTTTATTTCCAAACAAGTATCGCATTGCTTGTTTTCAGGGTATATTATTTCACTTTTATCTCTGTCAGCCAAAGCTTTTCTTTCTTTTGTTCGACAATCTATACATTTAGAGTTTAAACCATCGAAAGCGATGCTTGATTTATTAAACTGGTCTTTCGATTTCTCCATCTTACATTTAGAACATATCTTGTTTTCTGGATATGTTAAAAGTCCGTGACAACTTAATTTGCATTTTGAATTATTTTCAACGGCCTTATCAAACAAGTATTTAAACTTATATATTATTTCTGCACCACATTCTGGACAATTTCTTGTAAACATTATATTCTCCTTCTTGAAAGCAGTCTCCATATTTAGTTAAAATTATTGATAGATTTCTCATACAAAATAGCCCAATAAAAACAGAAAGCCTTAAAATGAAAAATGGAAGGTATGTATATGGAGATGGCACTATAAGATATTATCTCAACGACCAATTCCATCGCACAGATGGGCCCGCCATTGAGTATGCTGATGGCACAAAATCTTGGTGGATTAATGGCCAACGCCATCGTGAAGACGGTCCTGCTATCAAACGTGCTGATGGCAGTAAAGCTTGGTATCTTAAAGGAGTGGAGTGCACTGAGGAAGAATTCAAAGCATACAAACTTATTAAACAATTGGCAGGATTAAAATGAAAGACGGAAAGCATGTAGATGAGTATGGAACTATAAGATATTATCTTAATTACGAACTCCATCGCATAGATGGCCCTGCTATTGAATATCCTAATGGCACCAAATGTTGGTATCTTAATGGCAAATGTCATCGTGAGGGTAGTCCTGCTTTTGAGTATGCTGGTGGCACAAAATCTTGGTATTTTAACGGTCAACTCCATCGTGAAGATGGTCCCGCTATTGAGTGGGCTGACGGTAGTAAATTTTGGTACCTTAATGACATACGGTACACCGAAGAAGAATTCAAGGAATACAAACTTATTAAACAATTGGCGGGAATAAAATGAAAAACATAATACCAACTTATAATAATAGCCCAAACTTTTCTATAGTAACTCCTGGCGGATGTAATGGCAAATGTAAGTTTTGTTTTTGGAAATATCAAAAGCCATTAGAAAAAAAGCAATACTTAAAATCTCTTGCTTCGTCTATTGAAAGTCTGCCGCCATCTTTTATTCAATTGAGCATAACTGGCGGAGAGCCAACGATGTCTGATTATATTGACGATATATTAGATGTTGTGAGCAAGCGATTCACCAAGATTGTTTTGACCACCAATGGGTGCAATCTTTTAGATAAGGTGGACAAACTTGCCTACACAGTCAACCACATTAATTTGAGCAGACACCATACAAATGACAAGACTAATAACGCTATATTTGGGACAAGCAAATTAATCCCCACTGCTGATGAAATAAAATATATAAGTAATATATACAATATATTGGGAATAGATGTTACTTTAAATTGCGTGTTGCCAAAAAAATATTATGGCTTGGAAAAAATCAAAGATATGTCCGCATCAATTAGGCTATTTGTTTTAGATTATATACTTATGGCCAAAACTGCTGGTGCTTTAGCTATATCTTTTAGAAAGCAACATGGTGATTTGTCGCCTCATCACTTTGAAAAAGAATTTGAAAAATACAAAGGGGCGGAAAACTCTTGCCCTGTGTGCAGAACTAAATCTCAATTAATTGATGGAATGAGGGTCAATTGGAAGTGTTCTATGTCTGAGCCATCTGATACATTGTCATCCTCTGTGTATGAATTAATATTTCATCCCAATGGCATTATGACTTCTGATTGGGCTGGAAAGATTAAAATTACCGCAGACAAAGAATTTTTGTATACTGACGCCAAAGTTAAAAATGGTAATAAGAAATTAAAACCATGGAGTTGTGATATTATAAGCAATTCTACTCCCAGTTGTGATGTTTTAAGTGGCTCTGCTATCGGGCATTGTGGAACTGTGCCTGGTTGTGGAACTGTACCTGGTTGTGGAACTGTGCCTGGTTGCTAAGGAGAAATTAAAATGAAAGCACTTATAGTTGTAGATGTACAGTCTGACTTTGCCGATAAAGACGGCACATTGTATGTTCCGAAGGGTGAAGAGGTCGTCCCGACCATTAACCGATTGATTACCAGTTGCCATTTTCCTATTATAGTTTTGACTCAAGATTGGCATTGTCCTGGCCATGGAAGCTTCGCTTCCTCTCACAAAGATAAAAAGCCGGGAGATATTATTGACTTAAACGGCATTCAACAAACTCTTTGGCTTAATCATTGTGAGTTTGGAACCAAAGGTGCGGCCTTCCATAAGAGTCTTTTGACTGGACGAGCTAATCTTATATTGAGAAAAGGTTGCGACGCCAAGGTTGATTCGTATTCTGGTTTTAAAGATAATGCCAAGCATACTACAGGTTTGGCTGAGTATTTGGAAGCCAACAATGTGAGCGAGACTTATATATGCGGCCTGGCAACAGATTATTGTTGTAAATATACGGCGCTCGATTCCTTTGAGTTGGGCTTTAAAACTTACTTTATCGAAGACGCATGTAGGGCAGTTAATATTAAACCTACAGATGGTCGGGATGCTACAGAAGAGATAGGCAAATCAGGCGTAGTAATTATAGATGAAAAGAAAGCATTAAAATGAAAGACGGAAAGCATGTAGATGAATATGGAAATATAAGATACTATCTTAATGGCAAATTTCACCGTGAAGATGGCCCTGCTGTTGAGTATGCCAATGGCACTAAACAATGGTATCTTAATGGCAAACTCCATCGCATAGATGGTCCTGCCATCACGCGCGCTAACGGTACCAAGTTTTGGTATCTCAACGACCTACGCCATCGCAAAGACGGTCCTGCTTGTGAGTGGTCACAGGGATCCAAGGAATGGTATCTCAATGGCCAACTCCATCGTGAAGACGGTCCCGCTGTCGAGTATGCTAACGGTGGCAGGAAGTTTTGGTATATTAGAGGCATACAATATACCGAAGAAGAATTCAAGGAATACAAACTTATTAAACAATTGGCGAAATTAAAATGAAAGATGGAAAGCATATAGATGAGTATGGAACTATAAGATACTATCTTAACAACCAATTCCACCGTGAAGATGGCCCTGCTATTGAGTGGGATAATGGCGACAAAGAGTGGTGGCTTAACGACCAACTTCACCGTGAAGACGGGCCTGCTGTTGAGTATGCTGATGGCACAAAATATTGGTGCCTTAATGGCAAATTCCATCGCGAAGACGGCCCTGCTGTATGTGTTAATGGCAGTAAAGCTTGGTATCTTAGAGGAGTAGAGTACACTGAGGAAGAATTCAAAGCGTACAAACTGATTAAACAATTGGCGAAATTAAAAGATATAGTGGAGGAAAAATGACTTGGAAAGAAAATCTTAAATGTCTCTTTGGTTTTCACCCAAGAAATCCGGCCAGATGGATTTCAGAAGAAGCCTATTATGTGACGACTTGCCACAACGGAGACACAGATTGGTATGAAAAATGCCCAAGATGTAAGGCCTGGCACTATAGTTCTGCCCTCAACAAAGAAGAACGAAATTATATTCGCCCCGATATCATTCATCTTGCTCCGAGAACTTGGCGCGACGGATTTGAGAACTGGGCTTGTGGAAGCAAGAAATTAAGTGGCGATGTAGGCACACAGGTAGATATAAGAATTTCATGTCCTGATTGCATTGATATTTTGAAAGGGAAGGCGGTATGAATAATTACTAACGCTTTCAATGGAATACTAAAATGACTAAACAAGAAATCGAAGATGCTTTTATACTTTGGCTTTCCGGCGCCACTGAAATGAAAGATGAAAAAGAGTTTTGGTATATAGACGAAGACAACGACACATTGAATAAAAAAATTACTTTGTCGTTTCCATACTCTACTGCGTCATATTGTATAATAAGAGGATACCGTCAAAAAAGTAAAAAAATATATATGCATCAAATATATAGAGATGGTATATTGCATATAACTACTTGCTATAGATTTGATGGAAGCATATGGCAAATAATCAAAGATAGTAATGTTTTAAAATATGAAAGCTTTGGCCAATGGATGCCAGAGTATGAATAAGACTTTCGACAAAACACAAACATTAGAAAGGTGGATTAAAATGACTGACGAAATCAAACGCACTGTAGATGATAAGATTGAAGTAATTTTGGCCGGCAATGATGACAAGGCTTATACTATCGAGTATAAAACTTTCGTAGATAAGATGGAAGAACTTTATAAGCTAAACTCCTTTAAAGCCTACGATAAGTTTAATATCTCTTTGCTTAAAGACGAGAAACTTGGGTGGGGTCTTATTTTTACCGGCACTCGTGAAGAGAGTGTTCAAGAGAAAGCCCAAAGAGAAGGCATCGAAGGGGCTAAGCGAAAGCAACTCGAAGCGGCCGAGTTAAAAGAATACTTGAGACTCCACAAAAAATATGGAAAACAAAGCTAATACCATAAAACTATAGGAGGAGATTATGGCATACATAGAGATTGATTTAGACGATGAATTATTTGAAAAAGTTCAAGAGTTGGCCGAAGAAGAAGGCCTGTCTGTTGAAGATGTTATCATAGATATTATTAAAGATGAGATTGAAATAGACGAAGAAGAGGTATTCGATGATTATGACAATGAAGAAGACATTGAATACAATAACTAATATCAATATTAAGTTTTGGTTTGTGGCCAACCTAATATTGAAGTTTTTTGATTTGGGAACTACTTATTACTTCGTCAAGAAAACGGATTCTGGGTCGGAGCTTAATCCTGTAGTTCGTTGGTCGTTTAATGTATTTGGTATCGAGTTGGCCTCTGTTTTGTTATTCTGTATTGTTGCTTTTTTGGCTTTTCGCATATATAAGTCTCCGTCTCAAGTGAAGGCCAAGATAGCTTTAGTGTGTTTGGCTTTGGTTACATTTTTCGTGGTCATAAATAACTTTGTGCATATTTTTTTATAGGAAGTCGAGAAAAACAATGGAAGATAAGGAATTAAAAAAGTTGTTCAAAAAGTTTAAGTTCTTAAAAAAGAAGACTTTGCCCGAAGGAATAAAGTGCGAAGCAGGATGGAATACTATTATCAACAATATGTTACAAAGTATTTCTGATTCTAATCCGCCTGATACTTTTATTATTACCAAGATATTTAGTAAGATAAGCAAGCTAAATGTTTATACCTCTGGTGGCAATAATACGACACGCTTTGCTATTGAGGAAGCCATAGAGTTGTCGGAAGATACTTGCGAATTTTGCGGAAATTTAAAAGAACTTCAGATGTGTGAAAAATGTAAAGACCCTGAGCCGGTCGTTGAAACCGCTGTTCCGACCGCCACTCCATAAGGAAAAATAATGAGTACTCTTGAAGTTAAGATAGTCAAGTTAGATGTTTTGCCTCACCCTAATGCAGACAAATTATGTATTGCGGAAATAGGCGGCCCATTAGGATATCATAGCATTATAGGCAAAGACCAATTTGTTAGTGGAGATTTGGCTATTTATATTCCGCCAGATTCTATTATACCAGAAAAGATAGAGTCTTTTTTGGCGGCCACCAGCAAAATAGAAATACACGATCATCGTATTAGATGTACAAAAATTCGTAGTGTGTTTTCTGAAGGGCTTTGCCTTAGCCCAAAAGATTGGCTGGACTCTTCTAAGATAACAGAAGGTAACGATGTTACTGAGGTCTTGGGTATTAAAAAGTATGAGCCGCCAGCTCCTGGTGCAAGGCTTGGTGGTGTAAAAGGCATTAATCATAACTACCAAAATGATAATTTCAAGAGATATACTGATATAGAAAATATCAAAAAGTACACAAGAGAATTGCAAATTGGCGAAGAAGTCGTAGTTACGAAAAAATTGCATGGGACTAATTCTCGCTTTGGATATGTTTTGAGACCAGAGAAATCATTTAGTAGGTGGGAAAAAATTAAACGATTCTTTGGATGGGATGTTCCTATAAGGGAAGAGTTGGTTGGCTCTCACAATACCATTAGGAAAAAGAATAAGCAATATATATCCGATGTATATTGGAAAGTTAATGATAGATATAAATTAACCAGCATAGCCAAACAATTGCAATTTGGGATGGCCGATGTTATTATATTTGGTGAAATTATAGGTCCCAGAGTGCAAGAGGGTTATAGTTATGGCATACAAGAAGGCCAGCACGAAGTAAGAATATTTGATATTATGGTTAATGGAAAGTATGTTGATTGGGATTGTCTTCGTGTATGTTGTAAAGAATTTAATCTTCCGATGGTTGAGTCGGTATATCGGGGGCCGTGGGATTTGGATGTTGTAAAATTGGCCTCAGGTATAGATGAGTATGATGGCAAAAAGTTTGTTAGAGAGGGCATAGTTATTAAGCCCACAATAGAACGCCCTGACAAACATTTTAATCGAGCAATATATAAATCTATTTCGCCTGAGTTTGCATTAGATAAAAAGAATACATCATTTCATTAGGAGTCGTTATGGATTTAAAGTTAGCACATGAATATTCCAGCCATCATAAAAAAATAATAAGCAAATCAAAAGTGTGTGGTTGCTTTTATTGTATGAATATAATTGCTCTTAACGAAATTGATGAGTGGATTGATTGTGGCCAAACCGCACTCTGCCCTCGGTGTGGCGTAGACTCACTTTTGCCTGGGTTTTGGGGAATGTCGGATGTAGAATTTTTGAGAGAGATGAATTGTTATTGGTTTAAATTGAGCACAAGATTAGGATATAATAATTTAGATTAGGAGTTGTTATGGACAATATAGTGCCTTGCAAAAAATGCTTGTCTGACTTTAACTATAAAAATAATGCGGCCGGCAATGCAAGACAATTATGTGATAAGTGCCGGGTGCTTGCTGACACAGAAGAGATTGAAAAATTGAAAGAGGAAACTATATTAGAGGGTAATAAGTACCTGATGTGTGCGCCCAAAAGACAACTTAAATATGATTCATCGGAAATATTTGCTGGCCATTTTCCCGCATTTGAAACCGACGCAGACAAATTTGTGTGTGCGGTCGAATTAGGTAGCTTTGTTTTACACAATGGGTTCGGTGGACAGGAAGAAAATATTGCTAAATTTTTAGAATCTTTCCACGACCTCACATATATTATAGTTTTTGTAAGACAGCTTTCGTTAGTGCAAGTGGAATACACGGCCAAAAACAAACATTTCATACATATTGTGTCTAAGATAATGAGTGTAGCGGTATAGTTTTATATAATATCGAGAGGAAATAATGTTAATCAACAAAGAAGAATTAAATCAAATATTCGGTAGTTTAGACAAAGACAAATGCGTTGCCATACTGACTCACACATTTCCAGATCCTGATGCCATGGGCGCTGCGGCTGGGTTTTCTGCACTCTTGAAAGAAGTGTATGGCCTAAACTCCAAAATATTTCACTTTGGGGCTATTACACACCCTCAAAATAAGTCTCTTAAAAACATACTACATATAGCGGTAGAAGATGCTAAGAACTTTGATAACAAGAACATTTCTGCTACCGTGGTATTAGACACAGATTTGACTGGAAGTGGCCTAAAAAACAAAGTTGACAAGGTGGCTGTTAGATTAGACCACCATGATATGGATAGGGATTGCGCCGCTACATTTTCAGATGTTAGGGTGATAGGGTCATGTTGTTCTATTGTTTGGCAATATTTGCTGGCATTTGGAATAGACATGAAGAAACATCCAGAAGTTGCTACGGCATTGGTTTTGGGCATAGAGACGGACACCTCTTATTTTACATCAGAAAACACTACCAATGAAGATATAGATGCATTTAGAGAACTCTTGTTTTTTGCCGACAAGGGATTGATGGCCAGAATAAATAAATATCCTTTGCCTAAGTATTATTTTGAAATTGAAAGCAAGGCTTTTAAAGACAAAGAGCAAAAAAATACTTCCTTAGTTTCTTTCTTGGGAGATGTGAGTTCGCATAGAGATATTATTGCTACCGTAGCTGATCGCTTTATCCGTATAGATGGGATTGAAACCGTAATGATTATGGGTATAGTAGACAACTCCATAGTGGCAAGTATTAGAACCGAAGACTCAAGAGTGGAAATAAACGACATTATATCTCGTATATTTGGAAAAGAAAATGGTGGAGGAAAAGGATATAGTGGCGGAGCTACATTTCCGTTAGGTGCGGGAATCGCAATGGTAGCAGATAAAAAAATCAGAGAGTCTGCTATCAATGAGATAGTGAATGGGTTTAAACAAAAATTATTTGAAGTGTTGGGAGAAAAAACAGAAGAAGAGGCCGATGTGGAGACTTAAATGATTGACAAACAAGATTTTGAGGACGCTTTTATACTTTGGCTTTCTGGCGCCACTGAAAAATGAAAAAGAGATAATATGGAAGTCTGAGGGTCATACTATTACTATTGAATTTCCAACTAATACGCCAGCTTATGCTATAATAAGAGGTTGTGAATCATTGTGTCGCTATGAATCTATATTTATAAATGGATTAAGGGGCTACGCACAAGGGTGGTATAAAAATGGCAATAGGGCTTGGGAAAGTTATTCTGTAGATGGAAAACTTAACGGAACATATAAAGAGTGGGACGAAGACGGAAAAATAACTCAACACAAAATATATAGGAATGACGACCTTGAGGAGAGTATTGTATGAATAATATCAATGAATATATCAAAAAATTTAAAGATTTAAACATCAATGATGCCGAAGAGTTTGCAAAAATGTCGGATTTGACTATTCGTATAACAAAGAAGGATGGCCTGCGTCTTATAGTAACGAGAGACTATCGCATTAATAGAGTGAATGTAGAAGTTAAGGATGATGTTATTATAAAGGTTATGGGGATAGGATAATGGATGATTATAAAATTATATTGTGTGGCAAAAGCATTTATACAACGGAAAGCCTATCAAAAAATGAATTCGATTTGTACCCTGATTTAAATAAGCTTATTGAATCGACAAAAGAAATTTGCAACAAAAATGAAATACATAAATTTTGTGTATATCGGTCAAATATTAAAAGCAAATCTATATCTATAGAGCACATGGAAAAGGATGCCAAACAATATTATCTTATTAAATGTGGGCCATTTAGTATATTTTCTGAAGACTTGATTTCGTCACTGCTATTAATGTTAATCAATCATCAAAGACAGGGATATTTTAAAATTGTACGGAGTTTAACCAAAGTATACCTCTCTATATTATATTCTGCCATATGGGTTAAATATCAGAATATTAAGCGTAGTGTTTCGGAGATAAAATTATGGACGAAGATAAAAAAATAAGTCAGCGTCAACAAATTGTTTCAGTTGGAATTATACCAGTGAAAAAAGTTGGAGACGATTATAAATTTCTTTTGTTGAGAGTTGGATCTTGGATTGAGTTTCCTAAAGGCCGGCAAGAAGAGGGCGAGTCTTTATTAGAAACTGCCATAAGAGAAACAAAAGAAGAGTCATCCATACCGCCAGAAAGTTTAAACTTTAGGTGGGGCAAAGACAGCTATACTACCGAATCTTATAAAAAAGGCAAAAAGATAAATATATTCTTTCTGGCCGAAACTGATTTTGATGATGTATTCTTGCCTGTTAATCCTGAGATTGGTAAAGCCGAGCACGACCAATTCATGTGGGCCAATTATGATGGAGCCAAAAAGCTATTAAATGATAGGTTAGGCAAAGCTCTTGATTGGGCTATGGAAAAAATAAAGGAAACTTAGAATGAAAATATTGATGACCGGCGGCCCAGTGTTTGAATATCTGGATAGCGTAAAAATAATAACAAACAAATTTAAAGGTGGTCGTATGGCCGCCTTGGCTGATAAAATTTGTGATTTGGGGCCGGATGTTTATTATTTATGTTCTAAGGATAGTATTAAGCCTGAGACCGTTACTGCCACTATACCACACGATGGCTTTGCTGATTATAAAGACAAAGTGTTGTCTATGGCACCAAAAGTTGATGCGATTGTGTTAGGCGCAGCGGTAGCTAACCTTATACCAAACACCCCATGGAAGACTACCAAGTTTCCATCGCATCTGTTTAAAGAGGGTGACAAAATAAATATAGAGTTTATGATAGCACCACGAATTATCAATATGATAAAGCCTATCGTGCCCCGTACTACTTTGATAGGATTTAAGCTATTAAGTAATGTTCTACACGATGAGCTTATCGATGCGGCCTACACAACTCTTGTAGAAAGCAATGCTAACTTTATAATAGCAAATGATACGGTCGACCTTAACAAAAAATTTATTGTTACCAAAGAAAAATCAATTATACCGCTACAAGAATCTAATCTTCCAAATTTTATAGTTGATGCAGTAGATGATAAGTATTATTCCACACATTCCTCAAAAGTAATGTGTGATGATTATGAAAAGTCGGATGTATTCAATAACTTGTGCAATAAGTATGAAAAACAACTTATGGCCGGATATGATAACAAGCGACAAATATTTTTTGGGTGTGTGGCTGTAAGAGAAGAAGAAGGATTTATTATATCTACCCGTGGTAAAAAGAAACTAAATGATATAACACATGTGATAAATGTAGACCGCTCTAATCTTAAAATAGAAATATCCGGGCTTAAAGCATCATTGAACGCTCCGCTTATTGATAATATATTTAAGAAAAATTCTAATGTAGATTCAATAGTGCATTATCATGGCATAGATGAAAGTTTGGTAAAATTGCCTTATGCCTTCCCGGGAACAATTAAGGATTCTGTAAGAGAAATTCCTGACAAGTCTTTTTATATCGAATACCACGGAACATTTTTATTATTGGACAAAGAGAGAAATGTGTTATGAATCCGTTGAAAGAATTTGTATTTCCTGATTATCCTGGAACATTTGGTGCCATTAGAAAACATGATATCCATACAGGAATAGATTTATATTGTCAAGAAGGAAGCAAAGTATATGCTATAGAAGATGGCGTCGTTGTCTCTGTTATAAACTTCACTGGCAAAAAAGCTGGCTCTCCTTGGTGGAATGATACAGAGGCTGTTTTGATAGAAGGAAATTCCGGGGTCGTATGTTACGGAGAAATAATTCCATTGGTAAAAACTGAGTGTATTATAAAAGAAGGCGATATTGTTGGCTATGTAAAAAGAGTATTAAAAAAAGATAAAGGCCGGCCAATGTCTATGTTGCATTTAGAGTTATATAAGCATAACTCATATAATATAGTCGGATGGAATATTAGACATGAAAGGCCAGAAAATATTTTAGATCCGTCATTTTTAATACAAAGATAGGAATAATTATGAGTTATGCCAATATTACATCCGAACAATATGAATTATTGTATAAAAGATATTTTGCTCGATCTGTAGATGATTTGCTATTAGCTGGAGGCAGTATAGAAGGCAAAAACATTATAGACATCTGCGCCGGTACCTGTAGGCTTTCAAAGAGGGCAATAGAATTAAAATGTGGCGGTGTCTGGACAATAGAGCCTTCTTATAATATGATTCCAAAAGATTTTTGGGAAGATAATATAGGATTAAACAGAATATCTACTTTTAAAATAGAGGACGCCTTGTCCTTTTACAAACATCATCCCGAATTTTTTGGATTATCTGGCCCATTTGATTTTGCGTTTTGCCAACAAGGAATAAATTATTGGTTTGATGAAAAAGTTTTGTCTGACTTAGTTTCGATATTAAATCCTGGGGCTAAGTTTGTATTCAACACTTTTAATACCAGGCCAGAAGAAAAATTGACAATAAAGCAATACACGATAGATGGCGTAGGTTACTGCGAAGTATATCAATTAGATAAAGATATGGTTTGCCATTTTCAAGCATGTGATGGGATTAAACCACATTATACAGAATTTAAATGGATTTCTCCAGAAACTTTTGATAGTGTATTAAACAAAGTATTTAAAAAAGTTGATTGTCGTATAGATGGCCGAACTTCAATATATGTTTGCGAGGTATAAAATGTTTGGTTGGTTTAAGAAGAAAACAAAAGATGTTTTTATTGAAAAAGATGTGTTTGTTTTAGTTAAAGTTCTCTCTTATAATATTCGGATGATGGCTAAAGACTATATGCATAGAGACGGAACAATTTGTTTTTACTTATATGAAAGTAAAAAGTGTAAGAGGACAATGGAGGCAAAAGTTAGTATAGATTTACATTACGCATTAAATGTTGAGCTTATTTCCCCTTATTTAGAAATTGTTTATCCCTGGCTGCAAGGCCAAAACAACAAAGACATTCCTTCTTATTGGCAGGTTGTAAAAGAAAAAAGAAAAGACGATATCATGCAAATGTATAGACGAGTTTATAATAAATAGTAGGAGATATATATGAAAGTGGTTTTTTTAGATATAGATGGTGTGTTGGTTTCGTTCGCATCTATGCACTTACCGAATGAAATTTTGCCATTAAGTATGCAGCCTGTGGATGCTTTTGATGAAAAGTGTGTTGGAAGGCTGAAAAATATATTAGACAAAACTGGGGCAAAAATTGTTCTAACAAGCTCGTGGCGAAAACTATTCGATATAGCAGAAATGATTGAGCACTTTAAAAATCATGGCATAGTTGGAATTATAGACTGTACTGCTTCTTTAAATGACCATCGTGGTAAAGAAATTCAACTATGGTTAGATGAAAATAAAGTAGACAAATTTGTTATATTAGATGATGACGACGATATGTTGCATCTCAGCTCTGATTTGGTTAAAACTAATTGGAAACTTGGCCTGGAAGATAACGATATGGAATTGGCGATAGAAATGCTTAATGGTTGAACTATGAAACAAGATAAAGAGCACGCATTATACAAATACTTAGAACGATGGGGTTTAGAAAAATATTTTTTCTATGCGTATGATGGAAGTGAGATAATGGTTCGAGACATTATATATGACAACGATGTGAACAGAATACGCTGTATAGATACTTTTGTTAAAAGGGCCAAGGTCGCCACTAATATAAATGTTTGGATAAAAAATAGCGGTATGATTTTCCACAGCATGGATGAGATGAAAGAATATTTTTTGATATTAAAGTTAGGAATAACAGAATAAATGACTGAACAAATTAAATTCTTTTTATTAAACTTGATTCCAATGGCTTGGAGAAAGCGCGAGCCTTTTAAAAAATATTATTGGCAACAAGAAGAAATAGACGAGGCCAGAGAAGAAGCCAAGAGACTTATGAAAATATTTGGCTGGGATAGGGAATAAGCTATGGCAATATCTTGGATACATTTATTATATCGTAATATATTGATATACAAAGATAGATATAGAGTAAGAGATAATAAAGTTTGGATAATGTATTCAAACTCTACCGTAAAAAGCTTTGATACTAATTTTACCCAAAAATTGATGCCATATATAATAGACAGAAAGTAATACAAATGAGGCCATTGACAAAACCATTGATACACATACTGTACCGTAATATATTATTTTACAAAGACAAATTTATTATACGAGACAATAGAGTTTTTTTAAAAACCTCAACTGGAGGCCTTGAAATTTTGGAAACTAATTTCTATAAAGCACTACGACGGTATATAATAGATAGAAGGTAATATAATGAAACCAATTATTTTGTTTAGAAAATCTTTGGCCGAGGAAGACGAATTAGAGTGTGCTAAAAAACATTTTAATGTCATAGAGTCTCGTGTAGATATAAAACAAAACCAGTGTATTATAGGAAGATATAGTGTTTTGCCTTATTATAATGAGCTTGAAAGTGATATTAAACAGATGGGCGGACAACTAATAAATAGCCATCTTCAACACCAAACAGCACAAGATATACAAAACTGGTATCCTTACTTAAAAGATTTAACTCCCAAAACTTGGTTTAGTTTAGAAGATGTTCCGTCTGACTTTGATGGCCCATTCTTTTTAAAAGGACGAATAAATTCCCGAAAACAGCTTTTCAAAACACACTCAATCGCCTCTAATAGAAAAGAGATGATGGATGTTTACTTTCGTCTAATGGAAGATAGTTTAATTCAACACCAAGGCGTGTGCATAAGAGAATATGTTGATTTAGTTAATTATGGTATCAACGATATAACTGGCTGCCCGATAGCAAAAGAATTTAGGGTTTTTGTTTATAGAAGTCAAGTAGTAGCCAGCGGGTATTATTGGTCGATTCATAGTGAAGAAATAAAAGTGCCAGATGTTTCTGAGATACCAATGTCTTTAATACGCAGTGTGATTGGGAAGATTGATTGTAATTTTTATTGTATAGATGTGGCCCAAAAGACGACTGGCGAGTGGATAATTGTGGAATTAGGGGACGGACAAATGGCTGGGTTGTCTGACATTAAACTTGATGAGTTTTATAAAAACTTATCTGTGCTGTGTGAAGGAGAATAAATATGTTTATTGGATTATTGTTAAGTGTGCTGTCTGTTGGGCAAACAACAAGTTTTTCGCCTCCTATGAGTTGCTCGTCTTTGTATAGATTTGTTCAAGATGTTAATGATAAATCATTTGGTATGCGTCTTGAAGAATCAAAGCAATATAGGCAAGAGCGATTGAATGCGGCCAGCCAAAAAGAGTTTTCGTGGTCTGCCAATGTTACTGAAATGCACACTCTAAAAAATGGTGGCCGACTTGTCATAGCTCAAGGTGAAGATTCGGTTATATTTTATAAAGGCACTAAGCTATATTTTATATTGACTCCTGTGCAGACTGAAAGGCTTAAGTTTCAGGTAGGAAAAAATTATATTGTGATCGGCACTGTAAATCATTTTAAAATATTCACTAATGACTTTGATATTACATGTAGCTTATATATAGATTTGGTGGAGTAGCATATGAAAAAATTACTTGGAACTATTTTTGCACTTGTATTTTGTTTTGGGTGTTCGGATAAATATTCTGATGCAGATATGGCCATTTGGAATATGTGCCCTTCCCGATATGAAGATGAAACAGACTATCAGAAAGAATTGAAAGCGAAGAATGACCAAAGCGTATGTCAAACGGGTGAAGCAAATTTTGTTGGAAAGGTGTTAAACATTTATACCGTATTTGATTACAACACTAACATGGTTATTATTAGTCTTCGTAATCCTTATAAAAGCGACGGAAGTCATGTAAGAGTGGAGTTGACAGAAAGCGATGCCTATCAAAATCATGTTGATAGCATAAATATAGGCGATATTGTGAGTGTGCATGGCAAATATAATTATTGTTGTCGTTATAGATCCACTATGGGTTATTTTGACACAAGCATAAGTAGCAGACAGGTATGCAAGTATAAGGAGACAAAGTGAGTTGTAAAAAGCATCCGGCTTATAGGGCTATAAGAGTGCCGAGAGTTGATTGTAAAGATTGCTGGAAGATGTGGCTAATCAAACATCCTGGGTATAGAAAAGTCGCTCGTCCGAGCAGAGTTCGTTCAAAGACAATTAAACCAAGAAAATGTGGAAGCAATGACTAAAAGAACTTCTAAAATTGGGTCTATATTGGTAAACCAAACTTGCAAATCTTTAAGAGAAGAATTCCCGGATAAGCTTATAGCAACTTTTGTCAAACTACATGACTCGGGATTCAGTGAAAAATTTCATAGTCTTTATATAAAAGAAGCTAAGCTGTTTTTAAAAAACAAGTTTGAGGATAAAATAGAACAAGGCCAATTGATGGTAAGATTGGTTAAAGCAACATTTGATTTGGTAAAGGAAGCTAAAAATGAGGAAAAAGAAGAAAAAGTCAAAACCAAAGTTAAGAAAACAAAGGGACTTGATAGCGATAGCGGCCCACTTCAGGAAACACGGGGCGGGAAAAAACAAGAAGAAGGAACTAAGCAAGAAAGCGTGCAGGAAAAATAACAATGAAGAAACCGATTAAAAAACATATAAAGAAGACTACTCGTATGATATCAGATAAGTTAGGGCTTATACTTGAAGGGCATGTGATATTGGCTGAGTTTGATGACCAAGGAAAGATAACATCTAAGGTTGAGTTAGACAGCAAATCTATCCTTCAGTCTATAGCCTATGTTTTATCTAAGTCTTCGCCAAAGAAAAAGAAACCTTAATGTCTCGGGGTCGTTTAATAAAATAAGACTGAACGCATAGTAGCGATCGTATCGTGCGGAAGATGAAGGCGAACTACCTTCCTCCGGGGCCAATTAAAATTTTTTAAACATGGGGTTAACAATGAAAAATAAATTGATAATAGTAGGATTGATTGTTTTGGGAATGGTAGGGTTTTTCGGAACTCTTGCGGCAGCAATGTATTTTGCCAATAAAGTTTCCACATCTGTAACAAATACCGTTTTGCAAGACAAATGAGACCATAATGACTTTAAAACAACTCAAATATAAAATAATATATGGTGTGTCTTCAAACAAAATTGTTGAGTTTATATACCATTTGTGGCCACAAAAATGCAGGTGGCTTGGAGAATCTCATGAGGGAAAAGTTAGATGGATGAGTGTGTTTTCTGACCAGTTAACTTTTCCTATGTGTGAGAAACATTATGCCGAGCATTTTAAGGTAATGGAAACTTACAGAAACTATGTCGACATTTCGATAGAGGATATAATAAAATGACTGTGTGGATTTCTTCTGATTATCACCTTGGTCACTTAAATATCATAAAATATTGCAAAAGACCATTCGCAAATGTAGACGATATGGATGATGCTATTATAGCAAACCATAACGCTTGCATAAAACCAAATGATATGTGGTATCACAATGGCGATTTTTGTTATGGTGGCCCAGGAAAAGCTATCGAGTATCTTAGAAGACTGAATGGACAAAAATTTATGATAAAGGGAAATCACGATAAGGATTTAGAAAATGACACTGTTAAACCTTACTATATGTGGCTGAAAGACTATTATGAGTTATATGTTCAGGACAAAGATACTGTAAAAGGAAGACAGTTTATAGTTTTAAGCCATTATGCCATGAGGGTGTGGAATAAAAGCCACAAGCTATCATGGCAACTATATGGTCATAGTCATGCGAGTTTGCCTGATGACGCTAATCTTTTATCTTTTGATGTGGGTGTAGATTGTCATAATTTTAAGCCTCTTTCTTATTATGATATTAAAGCAATTATGTCTAAGAAAAATATTAAGACTTAGAAAGGCCTGATATGTTAACGAAAGAAAATTTGGTGGAGGCTTTAACTCTTCATCTTGCTGGCGCAGCCAAATATTATAACAATGGCGAAATTGAATGCAAAGATATAACATTACCCGATGAGTATGATTTAACTATTACATTTCCAACTAACAACCCGAAGCTTGTATTTGAAAAAGTTTATTACAAATCTGGCACCAAGTATAGAGAACGCACATACAAAAACTATAAATTATGCGGACAGTCCACTTGTTGGTATGAGACGGGAGAGTTATATAAACAAAAGAACTATAAAAATGGGAAACTTGATGGTTCATTTTGTACCTATTATATTGATGGAAAAAAAGAAGAAGAGACAATCTATACCAAAGGCTTGTTGGAAGGAAAATATACCAAATGGTACCCTACTGGCCAAGTGCAGGCAGAGTGTCATCATATACACAATGTTTCTAATGGACTATATAATGAGTGGTATGAAAACGGACAAAAACGCAACGAAACTTTATTTAAGAATGGCTACCGACATGGCAAAGATGCTGGGTGGCACTCCAATGGCAACAAGGCCCGAGAGGCACATTATAGAGATGGAAAAGTGTGTGGCGTGTTTCGTTCTTGGTCTTTTAGTGGGCAACCGCTTAGGCATTTGAAAATAGACAAAAATAGCGGAGGGATTATAGAAGGGTTAGAGTGGTATGGTAATGGCACACTTAAATTTAAAAAGACCAAAACAAAGTGTACCTTATTTTCTATCAAAAATATCAAAATCACAGAAATATACAAAAAGAATAACATTGTTGTGACTAAGTGTTCTGACAAACATATTGGCACCGCCCAAGATATGTTGGCTGGTATAATACACCTGAAATCAAAACCTAACGAATTTTATATAGTGGCATAATATATTACAAAAGGAGTATTCTGAATGAGTAAGCAAGATTATATGGAAATAGAAGGCGAAGTATTGACTGCTTTGCCTAATGCACTTTTTAATGTTTTATTAGATAATGGATGTGAAATATTGTGTCATATTTCTGGCAAAATAAGAAAACATTCTATAAACATTTTGTGCGGAGATAGGGTGGTAGTAGAAATTTCAAAGTATGATTTGACCAAAGGCCGCATTACTTTTAGAATGAAAAAGTGAGGATTGTATGATTAAAGTTAAATTATATTTTACCTTGACAGGGAAAACTGATGAATGGAGGCAATACATTTCGCCAGATATTAGGGTTGGCTGGCGTAATAGTAATACCTTGGATTATGTTAAAGATATTATAACCAAACAGTTTGGCCAACGCCCAACATCTTATATAAATGAAAAAAACTTAGCCAATGATTCTGTTCCTTATCCAAGATATTTTTCAGCTGGGTGGTTTATTAGCGATGGCGATGAAACCAAAGAATTGGTTGTGGTAACACATGGCGAGTCTATGGAAAAAGCTAACAAGCTTTTGATGCACCATATAAAAACAATCGACTGGGATAACTTGTCCAAGGAGGTATGACATGTTGCCTCCCGACTTCGGCGATACTATTTCAGAGCAAGAATTTAAAGATTTCTTTGCTTTGTTTTTATCTGGCGCGGGTGAAATGAAGAATGAAAAAGAAATGTGGGTTGATTGTGTGGAATATGGTAAAATTACTATAGAGTATCCAGATGGGGCGCCTTCATTCGCTGTAGTAAGACATTATGACCTTTACAGTAATGTGCATTTAGAATGGAAAGATAAGTTTGTGGACTGTAAAAGACATGGTGTTTGCGAAGGATACTTTCTTAACGGCGTAGTAGACTGGCAGGAAACTTGGAATAACGGGAAAAGAATCAAATAGGAGAATTAAATGCTTAAAATTATAGGTGCTTTTGTTGCTTTGATGTTTGTTGTTAGTTGTAGCAGTGATTTCTTTGGTGCTAAGATGGAAGGCAAGGCTATCAAAAGAGGGTTGGGATATTGTGCTTGGGTTAGTGGCCTGGATGTTGATAAGATTACCAGCAAAAAAATTAACTGCCTTTGTGTTGTTGGTCCGACTACACCTGAAGAGCGAGCAGACGCATTGTTGATGTACTTTGAACACAATTATGGCTTGGTTGGCGATATATATTTGGCTCGTGATATTACTTGTGACCCTAAGATAACGGATGAAGAGTTGGATGCTAGAATGGAATAAGTATCACGATATTGCGTTATTTATGTGTGAGGTTGAAATGAAAGATGGAAAGCATATAGATAAAGATGGTACTATAAGATATTATGTCAACAACCAACTCCATCGTGAAGACGGTCCTGCCATGGAATGGGTGGATGGCTACAAATCTTGGTTTCTCAATGGCAAACTTCACCGTGAAGACGGCCCAGCTATTGAGTATGCTGACGGTAGCAAAGAATGGTGGCTGAATGGCCAACGCCATCGTGAAGATGGCCCTGCTGTTAAGTTCGCCGACGGCAGAAAATGGTGGTACCTTAATAACATACAATACACCGAAAAAGAATTCAAAGAATATAAACTTATTGAAAAGTTGTCGGGATTAAAATGAGAAATGGAAAGTATGTAGATAGATATGGTACTATAAGATATTATCTCAACGACCAATACCATCGCAAAGACGGCCCTGCTATTACGTGTGCTGATGGTAGCAAATATTGGTGTCTCAATGGCAAATGGCACCGTGAAGACGGTCCTGCCGTTGAGTACGCTGACGGCACCAAATTATGGCACATCAATGGTAAACTCCACCGTGAAGACGGTCCCGCTTGCGAGTATTCTGACGGCGACAAATTTTGGTATCTTAACGGTCTTTTGCATCATGGAGACGGACCCGCTATTGAGTGGTCGGACGGTGGCAAAGAGTGGTACCTTAATAACATACAATACACCGAAGAAGAATTCAAAGAATATAAACTTATTGAAAAGTTGTCGGGATTAAAATGAAAGATGGAAAGTGTGTAGGTATGCTGGAAATTATACGACATTATCTTCATAGCATATTTTTTTATCGCGACTTTGGGCCAACCATGCGTGTGACTGCCATGGGCGACAAAGTATGGCATTTTAACGGCCTTTTGCATCGCGAAGAAGGTCCTGCTGTTGAATATGATGATGG